>PDWI01007894.1_pt1 | contig 12968 bp, 8 predicted proteins | sample 1430891 | NCBI WGS metagenome assembly PDWI01 (sample SAMN01162508, study PRJNA174530) | Oral metagenome, whole genome shotgun sequencing project. | biome: Marine environment; feature: Marine mammal; material: Swab sample of the gingival sulcus; isolation source: swab sample of gingival sulcus... | reverse complement strand
GTTCTGCCCTGGCCGTCGGTCATGCGTCCATCATCCAGTACTTGCAGAAATACGTTGAATACATCGGGATGTGCCTTTTCAATTTCATCGAACAACACTACGGAATAGGGTCTTCGTCTCACAGCCTCTGTAAGATACCCTCCCTGATCATATCCCACATATCCGGGAGGCGCGCCAATGAGCCTTGCCACAGAATGTTTTTCCATGTATTCGGACATATCCACCCGAATCAACGCCCTGGGGCTGTCAAACATCCAGGGACTTGGCAAGCTCGGTCTTTCCCACGCCCGTGGGCCCCATGAAAATAAAGGTTCCAATGGGGCGGTTTTCCGGCTGCAGACCGGATCTTGCCCTCCGCACGGCATTGCTGACTGCCTGAATGGCCTGTTCCTGGCCAATCACCCTTTTACCGAGATCGTTTTCCATCTCGATGAGTTTTTCCTGTTCGCCCTTGAGCATTTTGGAAACGGGAATCCCCGTCCATGAAGAGACAACATCTGCCACATCCGAGTCTTCCACATCTTCCCGGAGCATTTTCCGGTCTGCCTGCAAATGGTCCAATTCCTGCTTCTGGGCCTCCAGGTTTCTTTTCAGGGTTTCAATTTTTCCGTATCGGATCAGGGCAACCTTTTCCAGGTCCCCGGCCCTTTCCGCGACCTGGGCTTCGGTATGCAGGGCATCAATTTTTTCGCGTATTTCCGTAATCTCCTGGATGAGTTTTTTCTCGCTGTCCCAATGCAGTTTCAACGGAGCAATCTCTTCCTGCATGTCAGCAATTTCCTGTTCCAGTTTTTCCAGACGTTCCTGGGATGCCTGGTCCTTTTCCTTTACAAGGGCCTGGCGCTCAATCTGTGCCTGGATGATTTTTCGTTGCACCTCATCAATTTCCCTGGGCATGGAATCAATTTCCATACGCAGACGGGACGCGCATTCATCAATGAGATCAATGGCCTTGTCCGGTAAAAAACGGTCTGCAATATACCGGTAGGACAAGGTGGCCGCAGCCACAATGGCAGAATCCTTAACACGGATTCCATGATGCACTTCATATTTTTCCTTTAATCCCCGCAAAATGGAAATGGTGTCTTCCACGCTGGGCTCCAGGGCCATGATGGGCTGGAAACGCCGCTCCAAGGCAGGATCCTTTTCAATGTAATTGCGGTATTCATTCAATGTGGTAGCCCCCACGCAGCGCAGACTGCCCCTTGCCAATGCCGGCTTGAGCATATTGGAAGCATCCATGGAACCTTCCGAGGCTCCGGCGCCCACAACCGTATGCAACTCATCAATAAAGAGAATCACTTCCCCTTCAGAAGACTCCACTTCCTTTAGCACCGCTTTCAAACGCTCTTCAAAATCCCCCCGAAACTTGGCCCCGGCCAGCAGAGCTCCCATATCCAGGGCGATTACCCTTCTGTTTTTCAGACTTTCCGGCACATCCCCTTCCACAACCCGCAGGGCAAGCCCCTCCACAATGGCGGTTTTGCCCACGCCAGGTTCGCCGATGAGAACCGGATTGTTTTTTCGTCTCCGGGAAAGCACCTGGGCAATGCGCCGGATTTCTTCATCCCGGCCAATGACAGGGTCCAGTTTACCGCTACGGGCAAGGCGGGTCAGATCCCGGCCAAATTTTTCTAAGGCCTGATACCGTTCCTCTGGATTCTCATCCACAACCTGCTGGTTGCCGCGGATTTCCTTTAATACAGACAAAATGCCGTCCCGGGTAACACCGTGACGTCTGAGAATCCCCCCGGCCTCGGTCTGATCCTGAACCATTGCCAGCATTAAATGTTCCAGACTGACATACTGATCCTTCATGGTATCTGTCTCAACCATGGCCGCATTCAAAAGCTCCTTGGTCTGCCTGGACAAATAGACCTGGACATCCCCTGTTACCTGGGGTTTCTTGTCCAGGGCCTGAAGAACATCCTTACGAATTTGAAATACCTGAATGCCGATTTTCTGCAAAATCACAGAAGGGATTCCCTGGTCATCTTCCAAAAGGGCGTACAAAAAATGTATGGGATCCATTGCCGGATGATTTCTTTTTCCGGCAAATCCGTGGGCAGTTTCCAAGACCTGCCTTGATTTCAGAGTTAATTTTTCTATACTCATTGCAGATTCCTCTCATTATTATTTTTTATGGTTGTCTAAAATTAATCAGCTATTTGGCTGGGTCAAGCTGGTACCCTGGTTTTTATCCATTGACACCTCAGATAATGGAGGCACGATCCCTTGTTCACCTAAATCCACCGCCTAATTTTCCATTTGATTTTCATTTCCTCTCACTAATTCCCTGGCCACCAGCAGGATGCCAGATGCAAGGCAGCAGCACCCGGAATCGTATTTGTATACGTCGTAGGGGGATGCTGCCGCAGCTAACGCCGCAGGTGGCATTCTGATGGTGGATCAGGGTCCAGATGTGGACATTCCTGTTTGGACATTATTCTGCTATAGTTCTTGGAATATGAACACTTGAAATCATGGAACATCAGACATGAAACATTTTTTGAAATCCTCTATTGTACCTAGGGTCCTGGAAATTATGGATCGGGAAGAATGTGGCACGTCCCTGTCTTTCCAGGGTTTTTTGCTCCTTTTGTCCGCAGGGTACAAGGCTGTGACACAGACAAGGACGGCCTTGTATGCCAACGGATGGCTTCCCCGGAAAAAGCTGCCCTGCCCCGTCATTTCCATTGGTAATATCATGGCTGGAGGAACCGGTAAAACCCCTGTGGCCATATCCATTGCCCGGATACTGGAAACCATGGGAAAATCAAGTGTGATCATCAGCCGTGGTTACAAGTCCGCACATTCCTCCGGACCCACCCTGGTGGGAGACGGAAAACAGATCTTTGCCAATGCAGACTTTGCCGGAGATGAACCTTTCATGATGGCAAAAGATTTTTCCCTGGCCGTGGTCACGGGAAAAAAACGCCATGAGGCGGGATGCCTTGCTGTAAATGCCCTGTCTCCAAATGTCATTATCCTGGATGACGGATTTCAGCACCTTTCCCTGGAACGGGATCTGGATCTTGTTTTGCTGGATTACCATCGTCCATTTGGAAATCAGAGACTGCTTCCAGCAGGTTTTTTGCGGGAACCTGTAAAAACGGCTTTGCAACGATGCCATGCCATTGTGAGAACCCGCTGTCCGGAATCTTTAACACCCTTCCGTGTGCCGAAAATCTTGTCAAACAAATCATTTCCTTTACCCGTGTTCAACACGAGACATTGCCCGACCCTGGTACACTGGCAGGATGGCAAGCACAATCTTCTGCCCCTGGAGCCAGACAATCTTGCCGGACGAAGGGTCATTTTGTTTTCCGGCATTGCCCGGAATCCTGAATTCAGAAAAACCATGGAATCTCTTGGATGCCGTGTTGTCAGTCATCTTGAATTTGGCGATCATCACCGATATACTCCGGAAGATCTGGACGGCATCAAACGCCGGATGAGACAGGACAAGGCGGATCTGGCGGTTACCACGCAAAAGGATATGGTCAAAATTGATTCTGATACACAACTAAGGGAAACGCTGGTGGAAAAAGAAGTGGCTGTGATGGGCATCACCATCAAATGGGAAGATGAAACCGCAGTACGGAATCTTTTGTCTTCGGTATTGTCCCAAAAAAATCATGCAGGGGAAATCCATGAAAAAGGATAAGGTGTTTGCCGCAAAACAAAACCCGGTCCGGCCCTTTGCCTTTACCAGGGAAGTGGCCCAGGTCTTTGATGATATGCTTGTCAGATCTGTTCCCCTGTATGAGCAGGGCATAGCCCTTCAGGCGAGACTTTCCAGACAATTTTATCAACCCGGCACCCGGATATACGATCTGGGCTGTTCCCACGGCAATCTTGGGATGGCACTGCTAAAGGAGTTCTCCCATAGGGATTTTGCCCTCATCGGTGTGGACAATTCCATTCCCATGGTGGAAATTTACAAGGAACGCCTTGGAAAAACAAAGGATAAAAGCCGTCGGATTCATCTGGTCTGTGGAAGCATGGAAGATATTGATATCCACAACGCTTCCGTGGTCATCATCAATCTGACATTGCAATTCCTTGCGCCTGAAAGGCGCATGAAATTCATGGAAAAAATCCACGCAGGCCTTGTTCCCCATGGCATTTTGCTGCTCACGGAGAAAACCTCTCCTGGAGAACAGGTCACAGGAAAGGTGTACCAGCAATTTTACGAGCAGTTCAAGCGGGATAACGGATATTCAGAGCTGGAAATTGCCCAGAAACGGGATGCCCTGGAAAAGGTCCTGATCCCCGATTCCATTGAAACCCATTTCCAGAGATTGCGCAAGGCAGGATTTTCCCTGGTGGATGTCTGGATGAAATGGTTGTATTTCACATCGTTTCTGGCCATAAAATAATCTTTTTCCATCCTCCTTTTTGGTAAAAAAACAAAAAATCCCCAGGGTAATGGTGCAATCCATTTCCCTGGGGACAGAAGGACTATGAATCAATACATTGGTTATTTACCAGCTCTACCGTCATCGCAGGCAGTTGTGGCAACGCCTGGTCTGGACTCTTCGCTGGTTTCTGCCATGGTGCAGGTATCACTGTCATCATCTTCTCCTGATGGAAGAATTTCATTAACCTGTGCTTTCTCAAATTTTTGATCTGCCAGGTAGGCGTACTTGCGATACCGATCCATATAGTTTTCTTCTATCACATGCCGCAGACGCATGGATTCCTGGGGATCAATTTTCTCCAACAGGGCATAGCGGTTTTCACCCATGAGAAATTCTTGTAAACTGCCATCGGGCAACTTACTATCCATGATAAAGGGATTTTTCCCTTCTGCGGGGAGGGTCGGATTGTATCTGTACAGGGGCCAGTACCCGCTTTGTACGGCCAGCTGGCCTTCCAGCTGGGTTTTTCCCATTCCCTTCCTGATTCCCTGGTTGATGCAGGGCGCATAGGCAATAATCAAGGAAGGTCCGGGGTATGCTTCTGCCTCGGAAAAGGCTTTGAGCAGCTGCTGCTTGTTGGCTCCCATGGATACCGATGCCACATACACATACCCGTAACTCATGGCCATGGCACCAAGATCTTTTTTGACGGTTTTCTTACCCGAGGCTGCAAATTTGGCAATGGAACCCACGGGAGTCGCCTTGGAAGACTGGCCGCCTGTGTTGGAGTACACTTCCGTATCCATAACCAGAATATTGATGTCATCCCCCGAGGCCAGCACATGATCCAGCCCTCCGTAGCCAATGTCATATGCCCATCCGTCACCGCCAAAGATCCAGAAGGACTTTTTGGTGAAGAGGTCCTCGCAGTCCAGGATCTCCTCCAGCAGAGGAGTTCTGGGAGAAAAGGCCAGAAGATCGCAAATCATTTCACCCAGTTCTCTTGATTTTTCCGCATCATTCCGGTGTTCCAGCCACTGGGAGAAAGGACCGGCAAGCTCCTGGGACAGGTTCTCGGTTTCCAGAGCCTTTTCAATCAAATAAACCAGCCTCAGCTGCCGCTGATCATAGGCCATTTTGATTCCGTAACCAAATTCTGCGGCATCCTCAAACAGGGAATTTCCCCAGGCAGGCCCGTGACCATCCTTGTTCACCGTGTAGGGAGCCGTTGGCGCGGAAGCTCCCCAGATGGAGGAGCACCCCGTGGCGTTGGCAACGATCATGCGTTCGCCGAACAACTGGGTCAGCACTTTTACATAAGGGGTTTCTCCACATCCTGCGCAGGCACCGGAGAATTCCAGCAAGGGTTTTTGCAGCTGGCTGCCCTTGACCGAATTCCGTTTCATGAGACGGTCTTTTACAGACACGGTCTGGGAGAAATCATAGTTGGGCACCTGGATTCCGGTCTGGGTATCCAGTGGTTTCATGACCAGGGCTTTTTTCTTGGACGGGCAGATGTCCGCGCAGTTGCCGCATCCCAGACAGTCCAGGGTATTTACCTGAATACGAAATTGATGTCCTGCCACTTCCTTGCCCCTGGCGTTAAGGGTTTCAAAGGAAGACGGGGCCTTTTCCATTTCCTCGTCCGTGGCCAGAATGGGGATAATGGCGGCATGGGGACAGACAAAAGAACACTGATTGCACTGGATGCAGTTTTCAGCAATCCATTCGGGCACGTTGATGGCCACGCCTCGCTTTTCGTACTGGGAGGTGCCAGAAGGGAAAATTCCATCCGGTTCAAAGGCAGATACCGGCACATTGTCTCCTTTTTGTGCCAGAACCGGGGCCATGACCTCTTTCATAAATTCATTGACCGCTTCTTTCTGGTTCTGGTCAGAATCATCTTCTGCCTGTGCCCAGGATTCTGGATAGTCAACCTTGACAAGATGCTCAAGGGCATGATCCACGGCGTCGATGTTCATGGACACAACCTTGTCGCCTTTTTTTGCGTAGGCTTTTTGAATGGATTTTTTGAGCAGGGCCACGGCCTGATCCACGGGAATCACATCAGCCACCTTGAAGAAAGCCGTTTGCATGACCATGTTGATGCGGTTGCCAAGGCCTGCTTCCTGGGCAATTTTTACTGCGTCAATATTATAAAAGGACAATTTTTTCCGGGCAATGGTTCTGCGCATGGCAGCGGGCAGTTCTTTTTCCATCTGCTCCACAGACCAGCTTGAATTGAGCACAAAGGAGCCTTGTTCCTTGATGCCTTCCAGAACCTCGTAGGTATGGACATAACTTGGCTTGTGACAGGCAATATAATCAGCGGAATTTACGAGATAGGTGGATTTGATGGGTTCTGTACCGAAGCGCAGATGGGAAACCGTAATGCCGCCGGATTTTTTGGAGTCATAGGCAAAATATCCCTGGGCAAACATGTCGGTATTGTCACCGATGATCTTGATGGCTTCCTTGTTGGCGCCCACGGTTCCGTCCGAACCAAGTCCCCAGAACTTGCACTGGATGGTTCCTTCCGGGGTGGTATCGGCAAATTCAGGCACGGGAATGGAGGTATGGGTCACATCATCCTCAATCCCCACGTTGAAATGATGCTTGGGAGATGCTACCATCATGTTGTCAAACACGGCTTTCACCATTGCCGGGGTAAACTCCTTGGAACCCAGGCCATAGCGGCCTGCAATGATTTCAGGGACTTCTCTCCGTTCCATATAGGCGGTGCAGATGTCTTTATACAGGGGATCTCCCCCGGCGCCGGGTTCCTTTGTCCGGTCAAGGACTGTCAGGGCAGTGGCGGTTGCCGGCAGTACCTGTAAAAAGAATTCCGGTACAAAAGGACGGAACAGCCGCACTTTTACCAAGCCCACACGCTCGTCTTTTTTCAAAAGATGTTCAATGACTTCTTCAATGGTTTCACAGGCAGATCCCATGGCAATAATAACCCGTTCTGCTTCAGGATGTCCTACATAATCAAAGGGTTTATAGGCACGGCCTGTAAGAGAGCTGACCTTTTTCATCTGCTCTGCAACAATTTTTGGAATCTGGTCATAATAGGGATTGGCAGCTTCCCGGCCCTGATAATAAATATCCGGGTTCTGGGCCGTGCCGCGAATGGCGGGATGCTCAGGATTCATGGCATTGGCCCGGAAATTGGCAATGGCCTCATAATTCACCAGGGGCTTGATGTCTTCGTAGTCAATGACTTCAATCTTCTGCAATTCGTGGGAGGTGCGAAATCCATCAAAGAAATGGAGGAATGGCACACTGGATTCAATGGCAGAAAGATGAGCAACCAATGCCATGTCCATACTTTCCTGAACAGAGTTGGAAGACAGCATGGCAAAACCGGTCTGGCGGCAGGCCATGACATCCTGGTGGTCGCCAAAAATGGACAATGCGTGGGCTGCAATGGCCCTGGCGCTCACATGAAAAACCCCCGGCATCAATTCCCCTGCGATCTTGTACATATTTGGAATCATGAGCAGCAGACCCTGGGATGCGGTAAAAGTCGTAGTCAATGCCCCCCCTGCAAGGGAACCGTGTACGGCACCGGCAGCGCCTGCTTCCGACTGCATCTGACGAATCATCAGTTTTTGATCAAAAATATTTTTCCGTCCCTGGGATGCCCATTCATCGGCGACTTCTCCCATGGTGGAAGATGGTGTGATGGGATAAATCGCCGCAGCGTCACTCATTGCGTAAGCAATGTGGGTTACGGCAGTATTGCCGTCCATAGTTTTCATTAGTTTTGCCATGAGTACCTCCTGTTTGAGGGGAACCGAATCCAAATGGTGTCAAGGATTGCCATCCCCCTGATTTATATTTTTGATATTTGGATATATCTTACTTACGCCTGAACTGAAAAATCAGGATATGTCGAATGGACCTTTCATGCCTGTCAACGCTGAATTCAGAAGAAAGCAACAGAACCATGAAATTCTGAGGCTTAACTTCCAAGATTATGATCAACTTTAATTTAAATTATTTATGGCATAATATATGATATTGGGAATGTGATTGTCAAGATTTCCCTGAATCCCTGATCCACCATCAAAATACCACCTCCAATACGCACCATGCGCCGCCTCTTCTACGCCTTGCATCTCTACTATTTTATTTTGAGGCGATCGCCGGGATGGATGGTTTTATTGATTTTCATTCGATTCAGTCTGAGAAGATGTCTGATGGTGGTCCGATATTTCCTTGCAATTCCAGACAGACTTTCTCCTGGTTTTACCACGTGTACAATGGAAGGGGCATGTCGGTTCCAGGAGTTGTATATTTCGGCAAATTTTTTCTTGAACCCCTTTTCTTTTCCTTTGGGGATCAAAAATCGGATTTTTCCAGGGCCAAAGTCATAGCCGCGGATCTGGGGGTTCAGCGTTTTTATCACAAGGAAAGGGACACCGGCACTTTTGGCAACCAGCATGATGGGAGTCCGTCTGCTGGCTTTAATCTGAATGGAAGTAAATTCCAGGGGCGGGTACAAGTCTGACGGATCAAGATGAAAACCGTATTTTTCCGGATTTTCCAGGATTAGTTTGGCGGCAATGATCCGATACACGTACCGTCTGGTTTCCGTATTCAGATACAGGGAATAATAATCACTGGTTTCCTGAATTTTGATTTGACGGGAAAGGCCGTTTTCTCCCATATTATAAGCGGCCATGGCCGTGGCATAGGAATGGAATCTGGTTTCCAGCACCTTAATATATGCACACGCAGCCCTGGTGGAATCAAAAACACTATACCGCTGGTCAATATAAGCGTTGACAGTGAGCCCGTATTTACGGGCTGTGGATTTCATAAATTGCCAGAAACCTGCAGCCCCGGCAGAGGATCTGGCATGGGAAAGCAGGGAGCTTTCAATGACCGGAACATATTTGAGATCCTGGGGCATTCCCTTTTGAGAAAGAATTTTTTCTATTTCCGGGAAATAGTGAGCGCCTCTTTTCAGCCATAAAATTATCTGTGGACGATTCCATAACATCAGCAGCATTTCTTTTTCCAGGGCCTGGCGAACGTGGGGTATATTCACGGGTACGGTTTCCCCGCAAAAATTCACAGGGGCGGAGAAACGGATACTGTCCATGAGACCCGTCAGAAAATGGACAGGGGGTTCTGCTGGATTCTGCCGAGGGACAGACTGGGGCGATGTCATCTGATGGATGTCTTGCCCGGTCCATGCTTGCGGGACACTGAAAAGACAAAGGCACCAGACAATGAGAAGGAATCCAGACAACCGGCAGGGCATATTTTTTTTCATTTTTTGATCCTTTCCTTTTCCCTCTTCGAAAATTGATCCAAAACATTTTTAGAGTATGGTAGGGATACCATATTCTCCGTGACGATTCAAACACAACCATTTGATTCCCAATATAATATCATTTTGGATATTGGTAGCTGCCGTCTTGTTATATATTCTGCTGACATGATTTTCTACCATTCCGGTCCGAAAACCTCGTCAATTTGTTTTGCCCACTGCCACCACAGCCCCAAAAAGGACCAGTCCTGCGCCGATGAAGGCCATGGGAGACATGGACGTGATGGCAAACCAACGAACATCCATAGACAGCATCACCTGCAATACAATAAATGTGATCACCGGATTTAAGGTAATCACCACACTGATGCGGTTGGCCTCTGCATATTGGAAGGAGGCGGCAAGCATTCCATAGGCTGCAGCCGTATTCAGGCCAAGGGCGACCAGCAGCAGCCACACCCACCAGGGATGAGGCTGGACAAAAAGCGAGAAATCCACCATGGGAAGAAAGAGCAGTACCGGCAGGCCAAATACAATGAGATTTACCTGCTGGGGCGGCCATTTCCGTACAAGTCTTTTATTGATGACTGCATAGGCTGTCCAGGACACGGCGGCAAACAATACCCATACAATTCCCTTTATATAATCTTCCCTTGCCAGGGTCTCCACGCCAAATCCTGCGATCTGACATCCATAAAACAGGGAAAATCCCATACCTGCGATGATAAATCCAATCCCCCGGATCAGGGTCAGGGATTCCTTGAAAAACACAAAACCCACAATGCTAAGAAGAATGGCTCCGGTCTGAATCACAAGCTGGGCAGTGCCGGGACCTGCAAGATCAACCCCCAGCATATATGCGATATAGTTGACTGCCAGAAGCAATCCAGCCAGAACCATCCACCAGGGAGGGGCTTTTAATACATGAAGCATTTGAGGCCGGGCAATGGAAAAATATACCAACAGACAGGTAAACGCCGTAAGAAAACGGAACCAGACAATGGTGTATGGGTCAAAATAGATAAGGGACACTTTCAGCCCGATACCCAAAACACCCCACAGGCAGGAGGTGGCAGAGGCGAGCAGGATTCCCTTGAGCTGGTTTCCCATCATTGACGGGTAAACCTTTCCCTGGGAGGATTAAAATAGCCATGGATCAGGCTGGGAAATTTCTTTTTTAATTGTGCAATGAGTCGTGTCATACCCAGGGCTTTGCCCCCTGGCCGTATGTCTTCCATGAGTTTCCAGTAGCACAGAGGGTCATAATTCAGGTTCCGCCATTGAATCATGTTGATCCCATGCTTTTCAATAAAGGAAAACAAGGCCTCTGCCTCGTCCTGGGAGTCTGTTACTCCAGGGCAGTTCAGATAGTTCATGGATACAAATTTTTCCTGATCCTTGGCCCTATCAATGCTCTCCAGTACATGATCGAATTGGTAGGAGGCAGGTCTGAAATAGGCAAGATAATTTTCTTTTCTCACGGAATTCATGCTGACCCGCATACTGTCCAGGCCGGCCCGGCACAACCTTTCCACAGCCTTTGGAAGACTTGCGTTGGTATTCAGATTGATGGTGCCCCTGGATGTCTCCTTTCGGATCATGGCAATGGCAGTTTCAAGGGTATTGGCCGAAGTCAGGGGTTCTCCTTCGCATCCCTGGCCAAAACTGACCACGGGCTGATTCACCCGTTCAATATGGGTCAAAGCGACCTGGGCCATTTCCTCTGGTTTCGGAGTAAAGGCAATCCGATCCTGGCAGGCGCATAAATGACTTTCCTCCTGGAGGGAAATACATCCCCTGCACCGGGCATTACATACCCTGGATGCTGGCAAAGGGGCTTCATAGCGTCCCAGAAAAAAATTTTTCCCGGCAGGACATCCATATTCCAGGGCGCAGGTTTCCAGATGACGCATAAGGCGATTTTCCGGGAAATTCCTTCGCATGGATTTTACCCCTTTGACAATTTTCTTTTCAGGCATACAGCGAAGGTCCTGCCTGGGTTCTGTATCCACCTGTATGGCAGCGGAGGAAAATCCATTTTGACCAAATCCCACGGCACCATAGGAGAATAAAGGCAAAGGATCCCTGCCTGCCTGATTCTGGTAAGCGCAACAATATCGGTTCACGTATCCCGGGGAGTTAAACACGGCAACAGGATAAATTTTTTCACGGGAATCATAGGGACTGCGGGATAATACAATGGGCTTTTTGCGCCTCAGATCATACACCACAGGCATTCTGTCTGGAAGCAGCATCAACTCACTGCCATGGGGCATGGCAACCGTATTATCGGAAGTAAGGATTTCGTACCGTTCCTGGGACATTCCCACGGCAGCATATCCTTCCAGCTCAAAGATTTCTCCATTCTCAGCAGCCACAAGAGCAGTAAGAATTTTTTGTTTATTTATTTTTTGGTTCATCCAAAGAGAAATGACCTTATTTCAGGAGGACATGATTCATTTCCTGGTAAATCAGAGATGATGGGTGTGCTTGATGGTATTGGAGCCGACGAGCGGATTCGAACCGCTGGCTTGCTGATTACGAATCAGCTACTCTACCAACTGAGTTACGTCGGCTTTTTTGGAAGCTTTATATAACAGGGACGTTGGTCTTTTTCAAGAATTTTCTCCGATCCCAGACCCCACACTTGATTTTTACACAGTTTTCCAAAAGTTATTTTGGAATTTTTTTGAACAGGCTATTTTGAGGCCCCTATACACTCAACTTTCGACAGACTGTTACGGAATGCGGGCTCTTCCAGGACATGTTTGATTCCTCAAAAGCCACAGGCGTGTATTGTAGGGAGACATTACATTTTTTTCAAAGTCAGAAATCAAAAAAATTAATGTGTCCCCGCAATACTCGGAAAGGGAGACGATGAAAAAATATAGATTGATCTTCATGTGATTTTCTTTTATCTTTGGCCCTGGAAGGGACATAAACCATATTCGAATTCATAAAAACGTCCACGGGCCGTCTGGGTATGACATCCTCCAGATCAGGCCACAACAAAGAATGAAAGTAATCTGACAAATTATAGAGACTTTTATATAAAAGGAGATCCCATGGCACAGGAAAAAGTAGTCTTGGCGTATTCCGGGGGACTGGATACATCGGTAATTCTCAAGTGGCTTTTGGAACAAGGGTATGAAGTATTTGCTTATATGGCCAATATTGGACAGCAGGAGGACTTTGAAGCTGCCAGGAAAAAGGCTCTTCTGATTGGTGCTGCGGATGTTTTCATTGAGGATATGAAAAAAGAATTTGTAACGGATTATATTTTTCCCGTCTATAAAGCCAACGCTGTTTATGAAGGCCGT
>PDWI01007662.1_pt1 | contig 12969 bp, 10 predicted proteins | sample 1430891 | NCBI WGS metagenome assembly PDWI01 (sample SAMN01162508, study PRJNA174530) | Oral metagenome, whole genome shotgun sequencing project. | biome: Marine environment; feature: Marine mammal; material: Swab sample of the gingival sulcus; isolation source: swab sample of gingival sulcus... | reverse complement strand
ACCGACAGCGACAGCGGCCTGCCAACCCGAATCTGGGCGGCGATCTCGTCGCTGACCTCCAGGCAGGCAAAACTGCGGCGCGCGGCCTGGGCGAGACTCAGCATGGTGGCCCCCTCGTCGAGCTCCACGGCATCGGCCAGGCTGAACTGGCCGACCCGTTCGCGGCGCAGCCGGGTCAGATGGCCGCCGACCCCCAGCAACTCCCCCAGGTCACGCGCGATCGCCCGCACGTAGGTGCCCGAAGAACACTCGATCACCGCGTCGACATCCAGCAGCCCGTCATGCGGCCGCGGCGATGCGAAATCGAGCAGGCTCACCTCGACCTGCCGGGCGGCCAGCTTTGGGGCCTCGCCGCGGCGGGCCAGGTCGTAGGCGCGGCGACCCGCGACCTTGATCGCCGAGAAAGTGCTGGGCACCTGGCTGATGCTGCCGCGCAGCGATGCGGCTGCGGCGTCGAGTTGCGCCAAGGTCAGTTGCGACGCGTCGGCCACCGTGGTCAGCTCGCCCTCCGCGTCGTCGGTGGTGGAGCTTTGGCCGAGCCGAATGGTGGCCAGGTAGCGCTTGTCACTGAGGGCGAGATGCCCGAGCAGCCTGGTACCGCGATTCACGCCCAGCACTAAGACCCCGGTGGCCATCGGGTCGAGGGTGCCAGCGTGGCCGATCTTGCGGGTGCCCAAGGCCCGCCGGGCGCGCCCCACTACCTGATGGGAGGTCAAGCCCGCGGGCTTGTCGACGACCAGGATGCCGGATTCGGCCGTCATTCGGTGGGCTTGCGGTAGGGATCTGGCTGCCCGGCGTATGGTTTATCGGCAGCTTGGGCAGCCACGGCAGCGTCACTTTGCTGGGCCTGGGCCAGCAGCTCTTCGATCCCCTTGGCCGCCTCCAGGGTGGCGTCCAGCACGAACGTCAGTGACGGCGTGTGCCGCAGCGACAGCTGCGCCCCCACTGCGGAGCGCAACATGCCGGTGGCTGAGGCCAGCGCGGCGGCCGAGGCGGCCCGCTCCTCGTCGCCGCCGAGCACCGTGTAGAACACGCTGGCGTCGCGGTTGTCGCCAGTCAGGCGCACGTCGGTGATGGTGACGAAACCCAACCGCGGATCCTTGACCCGATGCTCCAGCGTCGAGGCCAGGATGACCTTGATCTGATCCGCCAGCCTGGCGTTGCGGGGATTCGACATGGGATCTCCTAGCTTCGCTCGGTTTCGACCATCTCGTAGGTCTCGATGACGTCGCCGATCTTGATGTCGCCGTAGTTCGCGAGGGTCAGACCACACTCGTAACCGTCGCGCACCTCAGTGACATCGTCCTTTTCGCGCCGCAGCGACGCGATGGCGGTCTCGGCGACGACCACGCCGTCGCGCAGCAGCCGCGCCTTCTGGTTGCGGCGGATCGAACCGTCAGTGACCATGCAGCCAGCGATGTTGCCGAACTTGGAGCTGCGGAAGATCTCGCGGATCTCCGCCTGGCCCCGCGTCTGCTCGGCGTAAACCGGCTTGAGCATGCCCTTCAAGGCGGCCTCAATCTCCTCGATGGCCTTGTAGATCACCGAGTAGTAGCGGATGTCGACATTCTCCTGGTCGGCCAGCTGGCTGGCGTGCGGGGTCGGCCGCACGTTGAAGCCGATGATGACGGCCTTGGACGCGGCAGCCAGCGACACGTTGGTTTCGGTGATGGCACCAACCCCCCGGTCGATGACCCGCAGCGACACCTCGTCGTCTACCTCGATCTTGCTCAGCGAGTCCTCCAGGGCCTCGACCGAGCCAGCACCGTCGCCCTTGAGGATCAGCAGCAGTTCCTGGGTCTCGCCCTTCTCCAACTGTTCGAACAGCTGATCCAGCGTCTTGCGCCGGGCACCCAGGGCCTGCTGGGCAGCCCGCATCCGGGCCTCCCGCTTGTCGGCGATCTGGCGAGCCACCCGATCATCCTCGACAACCAGGAAGTTGTCGCCAGCGCCCGGAACCGAGGTCAACCCCAGCACCTGCACCGGAGCCGAGGGCTCAGCCTGCTCGATGTTCTCGCCCGAGTCGTTGATCAGCGCCCGCACCCGGCCGTGGGCCGAACCAGCGACGATCGAGTCGCCGATGCGCAGCGTGCCGCGATGTACCAGCACCGTCGCAACCGGCCCGCGCCCCTTGTCCAGGTGCGCCTCGATGGCCACGCCTTGGGCCGACATGTCGGGGTTCGCCCGCAAATCAAGTTCCGCGTCAGCCGTCAGCACGATGGCCTCCAGCAGCTCGTCCATGCCCTGGCGCTGCAACGCCGACACGTCCACGAACTGGGTCTCGCCGCCGTATTCTTCCGGCACGAGCCCGTATTCCATTAGCTCGCCGCGGACCCGCTGCGGATCCGCCTCAGCCCGGTCGACCTTGTTCACGGCCACCACGATCGGCACCTCGGCCGCCTTGGCGTGGTTGAGCGCCTCAATGGTCTGCGGCATCACGCCGTCATCGGCGGCAACCACCAGGACGGCGATATCGGTGGACTTGGCGCCGCGGGCACGCATGGCGGTGAAGGCCTCGTGACCCGGCGTATCGATGAAGGTGATGGCGCGCTTGACGTCCTCCACCTCGGTCTCCACCTGGTAGGCACCAATGGCCTGGGTGATGCCACCGGCCTCCCGCGCCACCACGTTGGTGTCGCGCAGCGCGTCCAGCAGCTTCGTCTTGCCATGATCGACGTGACCCATGACGGTCACGACCGGTGGCCGGGCCGACAGATCCTCGTCGTCGCCCTCGTCCTCACCGAACTCGATGTCGAAGCTCTCCAGCAGTTCGCGGTCCTCGTCCTCGGGCGAGACCACCTCAATCTGGTATTCCAGCTCGGCACCCAACAGCTCCAGCGTGTCATCGGACACCGACTGGGTGGCGGTGACCATCTCACCGAGGTGGAACAGCACCTGCACCAGCGACGCTGCATCTACGCCGATCTTCTCGGCCAGGTCGGTCAGCGAGGCACCGCGGCGCAGCCGCACCTTCTGGCCGCCGCCCTTACGGACGCGCACACCGCCAATCGACGGTGCTTCCATCTGGTCGAATTCTTGTCTGCGCTGCTTCTTCGACTTGCGATTGCGCTTGCCGGAGCCACCGCGACCGAAGGCACCCTGGGTGCCGCCGCCGCGGCCGCGCGAACCGGGACGTCCGGCGCCACCGGGGCCACCCATCGGGGGTCCGCCGAAGCCGCCGCCAGGCCGGTTGCCGCCGCCACCGCGGCCACGGCCGCCGGAGCGGCCACCTTGCCGGCTTGGGCTTTGGCCAAGTTGGTTGGACTGCTGCTTGGGCATCATGGCGGGATTCGGGCGTGGCATCCCCGGCAGACCGCCGGTGCCACCTGGCCGCGGCATCCGCTCGCCGCCACCTTGCCTGGCCCCACCGTCGCGGCGAGAGCCATCGCGCCCTTCGCTTCGGCGCTGCACGCCCATTCCCTGCGAAACGCCAAACGGGTTGTTGCCCGGCCGGGGTGCGCCCGAGCGGCGCGACGGCGCAGTTGGCCTGGGCGCAGCGGTTCGACCAGCACCCGGTTTCGGCGCGCCTGGCTTCGGCGCTCCCGGTTTGGGGGCACTGGGCTTGGGGGCAGCGTCATCGACGGCGCTAGCCTTCACGTCTTCAGTAGTGGCAGTTTCGGCTTCGCTGTCTTGCTTCGGCGCAGTAGGTACCGGCGCACTGGGCGCCGGTACCGCATCAGGTTTCGCGGTCGCCGCTGCCTTGCGGCCAGCACCTGGCTTCGGCTTAGCCGCCGCAGCTGGCTTACTGCTGCTGCGCGTGGCGCCTACGCTGAGTGGGTTCGGCGCACCCGGGGTGGCTTGGGGCCCAGCGGCTTTCCGCGGGCTACGGGTAGCAGGCTTCTTTTCCGCCGGTGCGGTCTCGGCGGCTGCATCGGACTTATCCGCTCCCAGGGTTTCTCGAAGCTTGCGCACCACTGGCGCTTCCAGCGTCGAGGAGGGACCACGGACGTATTCGCCAATATCGTTGAGATGGGCCAGCAGTTCTTTGCTGGTGATCCCAAACTCTTTTGCAATCTCATGGACGCGAGGCTTGGCCACTGCTCTCCTTCATGGCCGGAGCGCGCGCCCTGGCCAGCTAGTTGGTTGACTTGCTCATCGTGCGGTACTCATCGAGTAGTCATGAGCGCTAGCCCACCTTCCGGTATCGGGGCCAATACTGGGTAGGCCCAACAACAACGCCCAACGCGACCTGCGCGGGGCACCAGCCAAGTTTAGCCCGGTTCCCCGGCTTCGGGCCAACCGAGTAGCGCGAACAGCTCTGCTGGCTGCAACTCGACGCCGAGCCGACGCTGGAAGCAGCGGCCGCGCAGCGCCTTGGCCACGCAATCCCGGTCGGGGTGCAGATAGGCTCCCCGACCCGGCAGCCTCGGCGCGGTGGCGACCACCAATCGCGAGCCGCGCCGCACAAACCTAACCAGGTCGGCCTGGCAGTCCTGCCGGCGGCACCCGATGCAGGTGCGTAGCGGCGTGGCGGGCGGGCTAGCTTCAGCGGAAACCATCCGGGCTAGCTGGCGGTGTCGGGGCGAATGTCGATCCGCCAGCCGGTGAGTCTGGCGGCGAGCCTGGCGTTCTGGCCCTCCCTGCCGATCGCCAGCGACAGCTGATAGTCCGGCACCACAGCGCGGCATGCCTTAGCCACCGCGTCCACGACCACCACCGATTGCACCTTGGCGGGCGATAGCGCCGCCGTCACGAAGCTCGCCGGATCGTCGGAGTAGTCGACGATGTCGATCTTCTCCTCCCCCAGCTCGTTGGTAACTGAGCGCACCCGCTGGCCCATTGGGCCGATAAAGGCACCCTTCGCGGACACCCCCTCGACATTGCTCAGCACGGCTATCTTGCTGCGATGCCCGGCCTCGCGGGCTACCTCTTTGATCTCGACGACGCCTTGCGCGATCTCCGGCACTTCCAGCTCGAACAGCTTGCGCACCAGGTTTGGATGCGTGCGCGACACCACGACCTGCGGCCCGCGCAGCTCCCGCCGGACGCTGACCACGTACACCTTCAGCCGCTTGCCGTGGGGGTACTGCTCCCCCGGCACCTGCTCGGCCAGCGGCATGATGGCCTCCAGCGAACCCAAGTCGACCCGGACGGTGCGGGAATCCCGATCGGCCTGCACTACCCCGGTGATGATGTCGCCCTCTTGGCCCGAGAAGTGGCCGTACTTTTGCTCGTCCTCGGCCTCGCGCAGCCGCTGATGGATGACCTGCCGGGCAGTTGCAGCCGCTACTCGCCCAAAGTCAGACGGGGTGTCATCAAAGTAGCCAATGATCTCGTCATTGTCGTCGAATTCAGGTGCCATCACCGCCACCTGGCCGCTCTTGCGGTCGATCTCGACTTTGACCCCCTTCAGCGGATGCTCGGTCTTGTTGTAGGCGTTGAGCATGGCATCTTCAAGGGCGCGGATCAGGTACTCGAAGCTGATTCCCTTGTCTCGTTCAATCGCTCGCAGCGCGGCCAAATCGATATCCATGTTCCTTAGTCCTCCTTGCGGCGATTCATCTCGACCTGTACCACGGCCTTGGTGATGTCGACGAAAGCCACGACTCGTTCGGCGCCGTCCACCATGAGCTGCACCCCATCTTCGCTGACACCTAAGATCCGCCCGGTCAGCTCCTCCTCGGCCAGGTTGAGCTTCACCAGCCGACCCCGGTTGCGGCGGTAGTGGGCTGGGGTTAGCAGCGGCGCATCGACGCCGCGGGTGGTGACTTCCAGGGTGTATGGGGCCTTGCCGACCGCTTCGCTGGAGTCCAACACCGCCGACAGTGCGGCCGACACCCGAGCCAGGTCGTCCAGCAGGGGGCCGCGGCCGGCGGGGCCATCACCGTCCACGATGACGCGTAGTAACCGCCGCTTGCCAATCGGGGTTACCTCGATGCGATCAAGTTCCAGATCGTGCGCCATCACGACAGGCTCCACGACGTTCCGGAGTGTTTCTGGCTTCATCGCGGCCTCCTATGCTGTTGTGCGAAACAAGTTGTGAACTACCAGTCTAGCGCCGTCTACAATTCGAGCATGCGGTTTGCTCGTCGGAGTCTTTTAGTCGGTGGGATCGGGTTGCTAAGCGGCTGCGCTTCCAGCCCCGTCGTCAGTGGCACCCCGCAGCCGGCGGCCTCGCCGACACCCATGCCGCAATCCCCGCTACTGCGGGACGCCGCGGCGGCGCTGGCGGCATTCAAAGCCGAGATCGGCCCCGAAGCCGGACCGCCGGCCTGGCGCGATGCCGCCCTCAACCAGTGCGACACCCAGCTGAGTCGGCTGTGCGCCGCCGATCCACTGACCGGCGGCCCGCAACTATTCGAGCCGCCTGCCGAAACCGGCTCCGTCGGCCTGCAGGCGGCGGCGAAAACCAGCAGTGAGGCACTGCGTGGCTTGGCCGCGAAAGCCCCGTCGCAGGCCGAGCGGCTGTTGTTGGCTTCGATTGCCGCCGCCGTGCTGAGCGCCAGCAACCCGCAGTTGCCGCCGGTGCCCGGCCAGGCTGCTCCCGGGCCGCTGCCGCAGCTCTCGTTGCCCGAAGCGATCCAGGTCGCGGTTACCCGAGTCTGGAGCCTGATCCACGGGCTGGAAGTGGGGCTTGGCCGACTCGAAGACAAGACGCTGGCCGCGACCGGGACCGCCAGGCTCGCCACCGCCTTGGCGCAGCGCGACACCTGGCTGGCCGAACTAACCGAACTGCCGGATCGCGAAATCGCCTATGAGCTGCCGACGCCGATGACCACGCCCCGCGAGATTCGCCTTGGCTGGGCTAGCTTGGAGCAGCAACTGCTCAACGCGCAGGCCCGCATCGCCGCAGCTGATGACCAGCACCCCGAGCCGCGGATCGAGGCGATGGTGGCCTCGGTCGCGGCGGTGCAGCGCCTCGGCGGTCGGCTGCCCTACTGGCCCGGTTGGGCGACTAACTAGCCGCCAGCGACCAACTCGGCGATGGTCTCGACGGCCTCCTCGAGGCGAACGTTGTTGCGCTCGCCGGTGCTGCGGCGGCGGACCTCGACCATCCCGTCGGCTAGGCCGCGGCCGACGACCAGGATCACCGGCATGCCCAGCAGCTCGGAATCGGCGAATTTCACCCCGGGGCTGGCCTTGCGGTCATCGACTAGGACGCTCATGCCGCGCTGCTCCAGCTCGGCGGCAAGCTGATCGGCGGCGGCATGCATTTCGTCGGTTTTGCCCGCTACCACCACGTGCACCTGGAAGGGCGCCAACGACATCGGCCAAGACAGCCCCTTGTCGTCGCAGGTGGCCTCGGCGATGGCGGCAACGGCCCGCGAAACCCCAAAACCGTAGGAGCCCATGGTGACGGTCACGAGCTTGCCGTTCTCGTCCAGCACCTTTAGCCCGAGCGCCTCCGCGTAGTGGCGGCCCAGCTGGAAGATGTGGCCCATCTCGATGCCACGCGCCAACTCCAGCGGACCGGAGCCGTCGGGCGCCGGATCGCCGTCGCGCACCTCGGCCACATCCAAGACCCCGTCTGGTTGGAAATCGCGGCCCGCGACCAGGTCGACCACGTGCTGGTCGGCGACGCAGGCTCCGGTCACCCAGGACGAGCCGGTGACCACGCGCGGGTCCACGAGATAGCGCACCTTGGAGGTCGACTCGGCCCCGAGGACGGCCACGCCGTCCCGCACCGGGCCGATGTAGCCGCGCACCAGCTCGGGGTGGGCGGCAAAATCCGCCTCAGTGAATGGGGTCGCCACCGCCGGTTCGATGGTCGCCGCCAGCCGCTTGGCGTCGACCTCGCGGTCGCCAGGCACCCCGACCACCAGTGGCTGCCGGGTGCCGTCTGGTTGGTCGAGCATGAAGGCGACGTTCTTCAGTGTGTCTGCCCCGCTCCAGGCCCGATCCTCACAGGGGTAGCTGGTGTTCAGCAGGTCGACCAGCGCGTCGATGGTCGGCACGTCGGGGGTATCGATCACTCGGGCAGCTGGGGCCTGCTGGTAGTCGATGGGCTCGGGCGCGGCGATCCGCACCGCCTCGACATTGGCCGCGTAGCCGCCCGGCGACCGTACGAAGGTGTCCTCGCCGTTCTCGGCGAGCACCAGGAACTCCTCGGAATGCGAGCCGCCCATCGCCCCGGCCATCGCGGAGACGATCACGTAGTCGAACCCGAGCCGGTCAAAGATCCGCTGGTATGCCCGGCGATGGGCCTGATAGCTGGCGTCCAGCCCGGCGTCGTCGACGTCGAATGAGTAGGAGTCCTTCATCACGAACTCCCGCCCGCGCAGCAGGCCCGCCCGCGGCCGGGCCTCGTCACGGTACTTGCTTTGAACCTGGTACAAGATCAGCGGCAGGTCCTTGTAGGACGAGTAGAGGTCCTTGACCAGCAGCGTGAACATTTCCTCGTGTGTGGGGCCGAGCAGCATGTCGGCACCCTTGCGGTCGGCCAGCCGAAACAGGTTTGGGCCGTAGTCCTGCCAGCGGTTCGTCGCCTCGTAGGGCTCCCGTGGCAGCAGCGCCGGGAATCGGACCTCCTGCGCCCCGATGGCGGCCATTTCCTCGCGCACCACCGCTTCGATCCGCTGCATCACCGCGAGTCCCAGCGGCAGCCAGGAGTAGACCCCGGGGGCCGCCCGGCGAATGTATCCGGCGCGCACCAGCCAGCGGTGGCTGGGCACCTCGGCATCGGCCGGGTCTTCGCGTAGCGTCCGCACAAACAAGTTCGACAGTTTTTGTACCACGCGCCAACTCTAGCGGTCGCAGCTAGTAATGCACTGTCGACAGCGACCCGACGACCCGGAAGCCGAGCCGCTCGTAGGTGCGCAGCGCGGCAATGTTGAAGTCGTTGACATAGAGCGAGACGTGGCGACGGGTCTGCATCACCTGCTGCAGCACCCCCGCCATCGCGGGCACCGCCAACCCCTGGCCGCGATGATCGGGATGCACCCACACCCCCTGTATCTGCACATGATCGCCCACTGCCGGCCCCAGGTCGGCTTTGAAGATGACCCGGCCGTTCTCGACGATCCCATAGGCCTCACCTTGCTTCAGTCGTGCGGTGACGACCGACTCGTAGCCGGGACCGTAACGATACGGTGAGCTGCCGATCTCCTCGGTGTACATGTGCACGCAGGCTTCCAGGTACGATAGGAAGTCCGCCGGGCGCAGCATCCGCACCCGGGCGTCGTGGGCTACCGTCGGCAGCCGATCCAGCAGCAACAACGGCTGATGCTGTCGGATATTGCTCACCTTTGCCCAGCTGTCGGGCCAGCGCGCCGCCAGGCTCTCGTAGAGCCGCAGTGTTCCCGGCGCCGTCCCAAACAGTGAGGTGGCGTGGCGGCGGCGTCCCAAGGCGCTTGCGAACGCTTCGGTGGCGGCCTCGTCGCGCGAACTTAGGAAGATACTGCCCGATTGCAAGCACACCGCCTGCAGCTCGCCGTCTCGCTCGAAGCCGTGCACCACGCCGACTTGGCGGCGTTCAAAGCCGTGCGCGGTGATCTTGGCGGCCGCAAACAGGTTCTCCACCGGGCGTTGGCCGAACCAATTCATTAAGTTCGGGCGATCGGCTGGGCCGAGCACGCGAACCGAGCCTGGCATTACGAGACCGACACTTCGGGCGCGCCACCGGCTTCCATGTCGGCGGCGATGCGGGCCGCTTCGGCGAGCAGGGTCGGCACTATCTCGGCCTCGGGAACCGTCTTGATGACCTCGCCCTTCACGAAGATCTTGCCCTTGCCGTTGCCGGAGGCGACCCCCAGATCGGCTTCCCTGGCCTCGCCGGGGCCGTTGACGACGCATCCCATCACGGCTACTCGCAGCGGGGCCTGCATGCCCTCCAGCCCCTTGGTGACCTGCTCGGCCAGCGTATAGACATCGACCTGGGCCCGGCCGCAGGACGGGCAGGAAACGATGTCGAGCTTTCGCGGCCGCAGGTTTAGCGACTCCAAGATCTTGACGCCGACCTTCACCTCTTCGACCGGCGGCGCGGACAGCGACACCCGGATGGTGTCGCCGATGCCCCGGCTCAGCAGCGCGCCGAAGGCGACCGAGGACTTGATGGTGCCTTGGAACGCGGGGCCGGCCTCGGTGACGCCGAGATGCAGCGGATAGTCGCACTTCTCGCTGAGCAGCTCGTAGGCCCGGATCATCACCACCGGGTCGTGGTGTTTCACCGAGATCTTGAAGTCGCCGAAGCCGACTTCCTCGAATAGCGACGCCTCCCACAGCGCGGATTCGACCAGCGCCTCGGGGGTCGGCGAACCGTATTTTTCCAGCAGCCGCTTGTCCAGCGAGCCTGCATTGACGCCGATTCGCAGCGATACCCCGGCGTCGCTGGCGGCCTTGGCGATCTCGGCTACCTGGTCGTCGAACTTGCGGATGTTGCCGGGGTTTACCCGCACCCCGGCGCAACCGGCATCGATGGCGGCGAACACATACCTGGGCTGAAAGTGAATGTCGGCGATCACCGGCAGCTGCGACTTCATCGCGATGATGGGCAGTGCGTCGGCGTCGTCCTGGCTGGGCACCGCCACCCGCACAATGTCGCAGCCAGCTGTGGTCAACTCGGCGATCTGCTGCAGCGTGGCGTTGATATCGGTGGTCTTGGTGGTGGTCATCGACTGGACGCTGATCGGCGCGTCGCCGCCTACCTCGACTGCCCCCACCTTGATCCGGCGGGTGGGCCGTCGCCCTGCCAGAGTGGGAAGTGGCGCGGCGGGCATTCCGAGGTTGACGCTCATGGCAATAACCCTACTCGGATCACAGCAGCGATACCGGGCTGATCAGGTCGGCAACGATCAGGACGATGCCGCCGAGCAGCAGAAAGCCGCCAACGATGTAGGCCACGGGCAGCATCTTCGCGGTGTCCACCGGCCCGGGGTCTTTTCGCCGAAGCAGCCGCGCCACGGCCCGCCGCAGCGCTTCCCACAGGGCACCGGCGACATGACCGCCGTCCAACGGCAGCAGCGGCACCAGGTTCAGCAGCGCGACAAACAGGTTTACCGAGCCGAGCAGGCTCATCCAGGTGGCCACCCGGTCGCCAACCGAGATGTCCTCGGCGGCGCCCAACTCGCCTGCCACGATGCTCGCCCCGACGATCGAGATGGGGCTGTTGGGGTCTCGCGGCGCGCCGGTCACCAGGTCGGCCAGCACGTAGTAGACCCGCACTGGGAAGTTGGCTAGCGCCACCAACGACATTCTGGTCATATCCCACATTTGGGCCACCGTCTCGACAGGCCCGCCGTGCACCAGTTCATAGCTGGGCGAAACCCCCAGGAAACCGGCCTCCACCGTCGTGGTGGGATCCAGCCGGTCCGGCACCCCGGTCAGCACGGTGTTCACCTCGGCCAGCTCCACCAGCTGGCCGTCGCGCCGAACCTGGATCGCCATGGCGCCATCGCCGTTCGCCCGGATCAGCTCCGACATTTGCTGCCAGCTGGTGACCTGGGTGCCGTTCGCGGCCACGATCTCGTCCCCTGGTTTGATGCCTGCCTGCAGGGCTGGCGTGGGCGGATCGGATTCCAAGCAGCCGGCCTCGGTTCGGTCTGCCGGGATAACGCACTGGCTGACGGCCGATACCTGCAGCGACGGCTGATAGTAGCCGTGAAACACCTGGATGCCGAGGAAGATGAGGAAGGCCAGCAACAGATTCATGCCAATCCCGCCGAACATCACGATCACCTTTTGCCACCAGGGCTTTTCGTAGAACAGCCGTCCCTGATCGTCGGGCCGCACCTCCTCGTACTCGTAGCTGCGGGCCTGATCGGCGAAGCGCTCCAACCAGCCCTTGTTGGTGGCCTGGCGTTCCGGCGGGTACATCCCGATCAGCCGGACGTAGCCACCCAGTGGAATCATTTTGATACCGTATTCGGTTTCGCCGCGCTGCCGGGACCACAGCGTGCGGCCGAACCCGACCATGTACTGCGAGACCCGAACGCCGAAGATCTTGGCTGGCACCAGGTGCCCGATCTCGTGCAGGGCGATCGAGAGCATGATCATGGCGAAGAAAAGAATCGCCAGCCCTACCATCAGCATGAACTGCCTCCAATGATCTCGGCGGCCCGCTGCCGCCCCCATTCATCGGCTGCGAGCACCGCAGCCAAGCTCAATTTCTCGTCCGGCACGTGCCCGCCTGCCAGGTGCTCCGTCAGGCACCGCTCGATGACGTCGGTGATGTCGAGAAAGCCGATCTCGCCAGCACAGAATGCGTCGACACAAGTCTCGTTGGCCGCATTGTAGACCGCGGGCGCGCTACCTGCGGCGTGCCCGGCCCGGCGCGCCAGCGCCACTGCGGGGAAGGCCTCCTCGTCCAGCGGCTCGAAGGTCCAGCTGACAGGGGCGTTCCAGTCGCAGGGCTGGGCCACGTCCGGCAGCCGCTCCGGCCAGGTCAGCGCTAGGCCGATCGGCAGCCGCATGTCCGGCGGCGAGGCCTGGGCCAGGGTCGAGCCGTCGCAGAACTCCACCATCGAGTGCACGATGGACTGCGGATGCACGGTGACGGTGATCGCATCCAAGGCAACGTCGTAGAGCAGGTGGGCCTCCAACAGCTCCAGCCCCTTGTTGACCAGCGTGGCCGAGTTGATGGTGATCACCCGGCCCATGTCCCAGGTCGGGTGGGCCATCGCCTGCTGTGGGGTCACGTCGACCAGTTCGTCCCTGGACTTGCCCCGAAACGGCCCACCGGAGGCGGTCAGGATGAGACGGCGCACTTCGCTGGCCCTGCCGCCGCGCAGCGCCTGGGCGAACGCCGAATGCTCCGAATCGACCGCGACGATCTGCCCGGGCTGGGCCGCCGAGGTCACGAGCCGACCGCCGATCACCAGCGACTCCTTGTTGGCCAAGGCCAGGGTGTTGCCCGCCGCCAGGCAGGCCAGCGTGGGGCGTAGCCCGGCGGCACCGGTGATGGCGTTTAGGACGATGTCGGTGGTGCGACCGGCCAGCTTCGTGGCTGCCTCGTCGCCCACGAGTAGTTCGACGTCCGGGCCGATCAGCTCGGCAAGCCGGTCACGCTGGCTGGCATCGGCCAGGGCGACGGTC
>PDWI01007661.1_pt1 | contig 12974 bp, 10 predicted proteins | sample 1430891 | NCBI WGS metagenome assembly PDWI01 (sample SAMN01162508, study PRJNA174530) | Oral metagenome, whole genome shotgun sequencing project. | biome: Marine environment; feature: Marine mammal; material: Swab sample of the gingival sulcus; isolation source: swab sample of gingival sulcus... | reverse complement strand
TTTCTTTTTTCATAATTAAAATCCCATTAAAATGATATTGTGATGTAACCCAAATGCGTTATTATACGCCATAGTCGTGGAAAAAGAGAGAAAATCCTAATGAATAACTGTGCAAATATAATGAAACACCGAATGCAACTCTACCAATCAATTAGAGATTTTTTTCAAACTCGAAAAGTTGCCGAAGTCGAAACACCAATACTTTCCCCTTATGGTAGCACCGATGTGCATATTGATAGTTTTCATACTGATTGGGACGGACAGAAATTATATTTACATACTTCGCCTGAATTTGCAATGAAACGCCTGTTGGCAAATGGCATTGGCGACTGTTTTCAGCTGTGCAAAGTCTTTCGTAACGAAGCCAATTCCAAACGCCACCGTGCCGAATTTACCATGTTAGAATGGTATCGCTTGGGGTTTTCAATGCACGATTTAATTGATGAAGTTGGCAAATTAGTCAAAACCCTTTGCCCTACGTGGCAGGCTTTACCGATAGAAATCATCAGCTACGGCGATGCCTTTGCCGAATTTGGCATTAACCCTCATACCGATAGCCTATCGGTACTCAAAGAAAAAATCATAGAAAAAACAGGCTATACGCCAAATCTAGATGATAAACGCGATGAATGGTTGGATTTCTTTTTAGTCACGCAAATTGAGCAAAATTTCGGCAAAGATAAGCTCACGTTTTTAACGCATTATCCTGCAAGTATGGCTGCCCTTGCCCAAAAAATCATCGATAATAACGGCAATGAAGTTGCACAACGTTTTGAATTGTATTACCAAGGCATTGAACTCGCCAATGGTTTTTATGAACTGACTGACGCCGATGAGCAACGCAAACGCTTTATCGCTGATAATGAAGAACGTCAAAAACTCGGCAAACCTACTGTACCGATGGACGAAGATTTTCTCACATCGCTGAAAAAAGGTTTGCCCGATTGTTCTGGCGTGGCACTCGGCATTGATAGATTACTAATGTTGAAGTTAGGATTATCGGATATTGATAAGTGTTTTTCTTTATAAAACAAAATAATAAATGAAAAATTAGTGAATTGATTTGTTTTTCGTTATAATACCTTCCTTTCAATTACTAAGAATTCATCTAATGAGCAGATTATTTATTGCCGTTTCGTTGTTGGCAACCAGTCCAGCATTGGCTGATAAACCATTTGAAATTAACAAGAAAAACTGTAATCTCCCGATACAAAAAATTCGTGAATTATTTCCCGATAAAGCCAAACAAGAAAGCATTTATCGCCAATGTGCCAAAAAAGCGTCCCAAGAAAAATGGACACAAAAATCATTAGCAAACAAATAATCTTACACCCAAATCTTATATCCCTATGACAATGAACATTTCCACACGATTCCGAGGCTTTTTACCCGTTGTAATCGATTTAGAAACTGGTGGCTTTGATGCTGAAAAACACGCTTTATTGGAGCTTGCCGCTGTAATTATTGATATTGATGAAAATGGCAAGCTTTATAAAAAGCACACCATTCACAGCCATATTAAGCCGTTTGATGGGGCAAAAATTGACCCAGAAGCACTGAAAGTCAATGGTATTCAACCCAACCACCCACTACGCATCGCCAAAGATGAAAAACAAGCCTTAGAAGAATTATTCGCAGCGGTTAAAAAACACGTCAAAGAAGCCAACTGTACCCGTGCCATTATGGTCGCCCATAACACAATGTTTGATATGACGTTTTTACAAGCCGCCATAGCACGTTGTGAATTAAAAGGTTCTCCCTTCCATTCGTTTAGCAACTTCGACACCGTCACTTTGGGTGGCGTAATGACGGGGCAAACCGTACTTGCCCGCATTGCTGAGGCCTGTGGTTTTATTTATGACACAAAACAAGCCCACGGGGCGAAATACGATGCCGAACTCACTGCCGATATTTTTTGTCAGTTAGTTAATCGTTGTGATTTTCAAGGGGAGTGATACAACATAAATAGTGATGCGAGTTAATTTCTAGTACAAGGCTTGCCGTCGCAGACAGTATCAATGAATACGGCAAGACGGCATAACGCAGTAATAGGAATTAACTCGCATTACAATTCAACAAAAACAAACGCATTGCCACGCAGTTGAATATCGGCTATCGGTGCGATGATTTCATTGCGTAAGCTTTGTTTGTCATATTGTTTTAATAAGGTGTTATCTAATTCATAACGCAGACCACCACTGCTGACTAAACTTTTGGGGAATGGATACAGTGTTAATTGTTTATTTTCAGCACCGATAATTTGCACATTTTCTGCGGTATAAAAATAACAATGTGTGTCATCAAAAAAGCGTAATTGAATGGCGTGACCATATTTTGCCGCCACCGATAGATTACCTAAAAAATGATCCATTTCCCCACCACTGCCCCAATAAATATCAGCAGAATTAATGCCTTTATTAAGTAAATATAAAATGATTTTTTCAAAATCAGTATAGTTTTGGTCAGGAGTTTCAATAAAGCCTATCGGTGCTGAAATAATACTATCACCGTCACCGATAACGGTATTGATATTAGGTTTATCGGTTTTGTCGTTACCGATAGCTTGATTTTGTAAAATACGTTCACCTATCGGTGTGCCGTGCAAATCATTCCACGCACCGTCTGCGATGATCAGGTGTTGATAATCATCAAGTTTTACCATCACATCACTGATATCACTACGCTGACCGTTTAAGAAAATCAGTGTTTCTGCTCTTAAAATGGGATTTTGGTAAATTATCATTTTTATATTAATCAATACTCTCTAAAATAATGACTGGCTTATCGGCATTTTTTTTAGGTTTTTTTTCTGGTACTTTGTTTCCTGAAGTTAAAATTGGATCCATCCATTTTCCAGATAACCGATAAGGTAACCCTACCGCTTTATTCATCGTATCACCTGCGACTTGTTGTACGACGACACCAATAGCCGCACCGATAACCCCCCCTGTGGCGGCACCAATCACTGGGATAACATTACTAGCTTTTGGAATAACGGTGATTTTTATATTATCAAAAGCATGGCGATGAATATCGGCTGCCCCTTTCCATTTTATATCAATCAGTGAACCTGCCGCATAAGCATCTCGTGTCATGGCACGCCCGCCCCCGATATTCCAGTGACCTCGTACAGTATCAAAAGAAACTTTTGTACTGGATAAATTTTTAAAATCCATCGAAATACGGTTCAAAATGCCAGCAATATCCATTAAGCCAACGACCCCACCAATACCTGAGTTGACTTGGGTTAACTTAACATTTTGGGCATTGAGTTTTAATCGACCATAACTTTGTTTTAAGTTTAATGTGTGGGCTTGCCCTGGCCATGATAAATTTGCCGAAATATCAATAAATTTTCCATCTAATACTGGGGTTAATTTAAGAAGTGCAACTAACTGCTTAATTTTTTCACCTTTGAAACTGGCTTGTAAATGCGTAGTAATGCCCTGTGGTTCTTGAACTTCATAACCAGATGCTTCAAGAAAATATAAGTCCCCTTTAATAAATAACTGGTCAATACTGTAATACCCATTTTGAATACTCGTTAGCACACTGGCTTTACCGATATTATTGCCTTTATATATCAGCTTCTCAATATCAACTTGCATTTGTGGTAAAGCTTTGGCAAGGCTGATTTTTGCGACTTTTTTACCGTCAGGTGATATCTCCGTTTTTGAGAAAAAATCAAATAACCAACCACAATCTACTGATGAGAAAGTCGCCCGTAAGTCATTTTTTTTGTAATTCATCTGCCCAATAATAAATGGACTAACCACTAATAAATTGGCTAAATCCCCCTTGATAGTCAATGGATAAGTTTTTCTACTGTTCCCTACTCGCATTGCACTGACATCAATATCAAACCGATAGCGATAAGCTGGCAGTTTACCACGACTATTTTTAGATTTTGCTGAAACATCTTGCCAAGCCAATCTAAAATTATTAAATTTGTCGAAATCAAGGCGATTGCTGTGCCAATACACCTGAATATTGCCTTTTTTGTAGGTATTTTTCGTTTTATAATTATCGACTAATAACCCTGCTAACTGTCCCTTACGATTAACCGATAGGGTTAAATCCATTCTTTTTTGTAAGTTAATATTAAGTTGCTGATGCTTTGTCGTATAAAGTAAGGTCATCGGTAAACTTGTTTCAGGTGCCTTATTAATTAAATCAAAGAGTTTAATGGAGGTGCCAACTAAGTTTGACTGTACTTTGACCTGTTTGAAATCGCCATTGTTATCGATGACTAAATCAGCTTGATACGGAGATTTTCCTCCAATAAGGTGATACCTTGATAATAATTTTTGCTGTATCGGCGTGATAAAATCAAGTTTCTTTAATAACAAACTGGCACTGGCATCGCTGCGAATCTTGGCAAGATAATTATCAGCTTTATCACGCTTAATGTTAAGTTTGATTGGGCTTTTCCCCTGTTTTCCTTGTAAAGTTAATTTTCGCAACCCTTTTTCGTTAATAAGTATATCGGCATCAGCATCGGTCACAGGAAATGATGGATAATCATTTAAGGTTAGCCCAACTGATTTACCCGCTAATTGAATAGTAAATTGATTCTCCAATCGATCATGCCAAATAGGCAAGTTAAGGTGTAATTTCATCCCCAATTTACCTTTGACAGAAAGTATTTTTTTTACAGCAACAATCGCTTCTTTGGCAATACTTTTTTCGGCTATCGGTAAAATGGTTGAAAGGGGTTGTGGTTTGAACCCCACATCAACTTTAACAACAGTTTTCGTTAAATCATTAATCACAGCCCCACCGATAATCGGTATTGTTTTTAGCTTTCCTTTGGCAATATCAACGGTCAACTTTTTCTTATTAATAACCAATGTGCCACGTTGAATAAACAAATTCGGATTGTTATCTAAATAATGAAAGTCGGTGTTATAGAGTTTTGTTTTAACCAAAAATTCGCTAGCTGGGCTATCGGTAAAAATTTCCTTAAATTTGCCACGCATACGAAATGCGGTGTGATTTTTTTTACCAGAAACTAATGCATTACCTAGCCACTCACTTGCCCCTTTGGATAACTGTTTCGGGATCAGTAATCGGCGTTTGGCAATATTAACATTATCTGCTGTTGCTGTCATACTCATTGTTTGACTGTCAAAATCAATCACGCCATTTGCCACAATATTTTCTACTGTATCACTACGTAGCTTAACTTTTTGTAAAGACAATAACTTTTTTTCAATATTAAACTGACCATCTATCGAACCACTAATATTAAGTAGCTTTCTTGGGAAAATAGTTGGTGCTGAAATATGACTCTGATTTAATTTGGTTTGATAACTCACTACACCATTTTGATAATCAATGTGTCCTGAGATGTGATTAATCTCCCCCTTTGAGTGCGAAACACCAATGTCATCTACATATAGATTGGCAGAGACAATACCTTTATCACGATAAGCTGTAAGCGTGCCATCGAGAAATCCTTGTAATATCGGTAATTCATCGGTTGTAGGTAATAGTGGTTGAATTGTTTTGAAAATGGCTAAATCAACTTGATTGAAATGTAATTTTACGCCCTGATTGTCGTCTTGATTATTGCCGAGATTATTATATATCGGTTCTGCCGTTATGCTAACATTTTGCCCACCACTAGTGGCTTGGATAAGTAGCTGGTTATCTTGCCCTATTAATTGAATATGGCTATCCATGCCTTGATAATTCAGATTACCTTCGGCACGACTAGATAACCAGCTATCGGTATTAATGGTTGCCTGCAATTGTTGCAATTTTGCCGATTGTCCAGTGAGTGTTTTTAAGTCAATATTTTTTCCCGCCACCGATAATAAATGTTGCTGCCGTAGATAATGTAAAAATAAGATTCCGTTGGTCTTATCCTTAATATTGATACTAGCAAAATCAATGGATTGACCATATGCATTGACCAATAAGGTTTGTCCTTCTGCCTGTATCGTGCTATCGGTTAGTTGCCAGTTGCTTGGCAATACATTTGGTAGTAAATACCGATAGCTATTGCTATTAGACTTATCTGCAATCAATTGTTTTGATTGATTATTTAACCGTTTCTGCTGCTTTATAGCCTGCATTAATTGGGGACGGTCTAATGTAATATTCGCTTGTTCCAATTTAACATCAGTAATAAAAGCTTTACCTTGTAGCAGTTGCCACCAATCGGCTGTGATTGCCACCGACGCCTTATCAATATCAAATCCATACTGTGTTGACTGTGCGTTTATCGTGCCGTCTAACCGATAGTGAGTGTCAGAAAAATCGGCAGTCAGTGTGGTAATGTCGGCAGAAATACCGTAATTTGCCAATTCTTTCTCAATTAAATCCGATAGCCATATCGGTTTCACTAGTACAGCACCGATAGCGATTACCACCACAATCAGCAGTAATAGGCACACTCTTAATAATCGTATGATGAATTGACGTATCATTGGTGCAGTATCATTAGTTTTATATTCTTCTATCAGTTGGTTGGGTATTTATTATGTTTACTATACTATCAAATCTATTTTCCCCCCTTTCTAAAAGGAGGAAGCTGTCCGCTGTAATATTACACTTTTTTCAAATGACACCTATAAATACACAATAGGATATCTTAATAAAGGGCAATGTCGTACTGCTCTCGGCTGTAATAATGGTCGGTTTTCAGCTGTATTGGTATGTGTAAGGTTTCTTCTAAATCAGCTAATACATACGGTTGGTCATCGCTTAAAAAGTCATTGACTTCGTGTGAACAAATCACCAAAATCCGTTCTGGTTTGAATTGTGCGGCTTCTCGCATGACTTCTCGGGTTACTTCAAAAGCCACACTTTCAATGGTTTTCACAAAGCCTCTACCGTTACACGCAGGACAAGTTTCGCACAAAATATGTCCCAAACTATCACGTGTACGTTTTCGTGTCATCTGTACCAAACCAATCGTCGAAATAGATTCAATAGAGTAACGACTGTAGGTATTATCCATTGCACGTATTAAAGATTCCATTACTGCATTGCGATGCCGTTCATCTTCCATATCAATGAAGTCAATAATAATAATGCCACCCAAATTACGCAACCGCAGTTGTCGTGCGATGGCTTGTGTGGCTTCTAAATTCGTTTTAAAAATGGTTTCAGCGTGATTTGACGCCCCAACAAATTTGCCTGTATTAACATCAATTGTCGTCATCGCTTCGGTTTGGTCAATAATTAAATAACCACCTGATTTTAATAGCACTTGCCTTTTTAGGGCTTTTTCTATTTCATCTTCCACACTGTATAAATCAAAAATCGGACGTTCTGATTCATAAGTAGCAATTAACCCTTTATTTTCAGGAAAGAAGTCTTTGACAAAAGACTGCATTTCGCCAGCTATTGCCGCCGAATCGACTCGAATAGCAGTAACACTTTCATCCACTAAATCACGTAAACAACGTAAGTATAACGGTAGTCCTTGGTAAATTAATGTGCCTGCTTTGGCTTCTTTAGCGCGTTGCTGAATTTGCTCCCAAATTTTATGCAAATACTGAATATCAGTACGTAATGCCCACTCATCTGTCCCCTCAATCGCAGTGCGAACAATATAGCCACCAGATAAACCATCGGCAAATTTTTCCGTACAGCCACGTAAAAATTGACGGCTTTCTTCGTTATCAATGCGAGTGGAAACTCCTACGCCAGTAGCATATGGTAAAAAGACGACATAACGAGAAGGTATGGAAATATCTGTAGATAATCTCGCCCCTTTATTACCGATAGGGTCTTTTAAGACCTGTACTAAAATGGTATCACCTTGACGTAAATAATCGGTGATTTTAGGGGCTGATTCGGTTTGATGAACCTCATCTTTGTTCGTATTTTTGAAATTTTCAGCAGTTAAGCATTTATTTTGGGCAGCAGAAATATTTTTGACGTGCAAAAAGGCATTTTTTTCTAAACCGATATCGACAAAGGCCGCATCCATTCCAGGCAGCACACGTTCGACTTTACCTTTGTAAATATTACCAACTAAACCGACATTTGAGTGACGTTCAATATAGACTTCTTGTAAAACGGAGTTTTCCAGTAAAGCCACACGAATTTCGTGCAAGCCCCCATTGACTAAAATTTCTGTTTGTTTTTGTGCATTCATCGACCCATTTTACAACAAATCAACTGATAATAATAACGATTATATAAGTTTATTATTTATTATAGAACAAACCCGATATAGCCAAAATTACCCAGCCGACAAGCAAAGCGACACCGCCTATCGGTGTAAGAAAAGTAACAGGCAACCCAGTGATAGTGAACAAAAACAACGATCCTGAAAAACACAACGTACCAAATGCCAACACATAACCACCGATAAGGACTAACTTCGATGAAAAGAGTTTTGTCAAAGCAACCACTGCCAATAAGGCAACTGCCCCGTGAATGGCATAATCAACCGCCTTGCCAAAGGTTTCTACCTGCCCATGTGTCGATAAAGCTGCCGCAAAAGCATGAGATCCCATTGCTGCCAAGGCGACACTTATCGCCCCAAATAGCCCTGCAAAAAATAATAAAATTCGTTGATGTATATTCATTCTTTCTCCGTAGTTTAAAGTTATAATGATACAAATTCATTAATAGGGGCATTTAAAAAATATTCACTACAAAGCTTGCCGTCAGAGACAACACTCACACGTATGGCAAGGTGGTATCACTCAGTAGCGATTATTGCTCAATTGCTTACATCCACCAAAGCATAATCACAGGAACAGCAATCAGCACCACCAAAATATCTAATAATAATCCCATTCGAGCATAATCGCTAAACCGATATCCCCCTGGGGACATAACTAATAAATTTGATTGATGTCCTATTGGCGACAAGAACGTACATGATGAACCGATACAGACTGCCATTAAAAATGCTTCTATTGGATAGCCTAAGGTACTAGCAACACTTGCCCCTATCGGTGCCATAATTACTGCTGTTGCTGCATTATTAATTACATCAGATAACAACATTGAAATAACCACTAATACGCCCAGTAAGACATAAATTGGGGCTTCGTGAGTAGCAGAGATAATACCATCGGCGATAAGTTGTGTTGCACCTGTGGTTTCCAATGCACCCCCTACAGGTATCATCGCCCCCAACAAGACAATAATCGACCACTCAACCGAATTATACAAATCACGCAAATTGACCACCTTAGTCATCACTAAGGCTCCCACAGCAGCAACAAAGGTCAATGATGAGGAAAGCCCCGAGAACGAAGTCACCGCGATTGCCAATGAAAAAATACCGATAGTCGTCCACATTTTACGGGTTTTACCTAAACTAATACTCCGTTCAGCCAATGGTAAGCAACCTAAATGCTCTAAACGCTGTCCCAAACCTTCATCACCTGTTTGCAGTAACAATACATCACCCGCACGCAAAATCGTACGATGCAGACGTTGACGAATGGATTGCCCTCGCCGAGAAATCGCCATTAAGTTTATGCCATAGTTTGATGATAAATTCATGCCCACCGCACTACGCCCTGCTAACATAGAATCAGGACCGATAACCACTTCGATAATACTGACTTGTTTTGAGGTGAGTTTTTCAGTATCTACTTTTGCATCAACCATTTCAAAGTCTGCATCATCTAATAATTGCTGAATAGCATCAGGTTGCCCTTCAACGACCAAAATATCCTCTTCACGCAGAATTTCATATTGCGTTGGGGCTAAGACACGACGATGCCCTCGTACAATCGATAAAATATGAATTTCTTCGCCTTCACAGAGTTTTAGAATACGATATAACGAACGGTCAATAAATTTATTTTCCGCAGGAATTCGTAACTCTGCCATATATTCAGATGCTACGGCAAGCGTATCTGTCGATGTTTCGGAAATATCACGTTTCGGTAAAAATCGCCAACCAATAAAGGCAAGATAGACCACACCAATCAACGTTACCGATAGCCCGACAGGCGTGAAATCAAACATTGAAAAAGACGTGCCAACATATTGCTCACGATAGGCTGAAATAATAATGTTCGGCGGCGTACCGATAAGGGTTACCGTGCCTCCTAAAAGCGAGGCAAATGACACTGGCATTAACATTGACCCTGGATGTTTTTTACGACGTTTAGCTAGGGCAACAGTGACAGGTAAGAATAATGCCAACGCCCCTACATTGTTCATAAACCCTGAACAAATAGCGACTAACCCCGTTAATAAAAAGAGTTGTAAACTCGGCTGTTTACCAAAACGGCGTAACCAATGGGTAACAATTTCCAATGCCCCCGAATGCTGCAAAGCATGAGAAATTACTAAAATCGCTGCAACGGTAATCACAGCAGGGTGTCCAAATCCTGAGAACATATCCTCTTGCTTAATAAGCCCTAATACGGTTGCAAGGACAAGAGAAAACATCGCCACTACGTCATAACGCCACTTGTTTAAGACAAACAAAAATAGCGTTAGAACTAAAATGCCAGTAATTAAATATTGGTCTATAGTCATCGGTGATGGGAAAAAGTCTAAAATACTAGTATAACAAAATCATAACATTTTGCATTTTTTAGTTTAATTCGTGAGATGCTGTAACTTTAATCACTATTTTCAACACTAATTACGGGACGGTATTGTCCCCATGGTTGCATTTCTTCTAACTGTTTACCCAGTTTTAACAATATATCCTCACGCCCAAATGGTGCGATAAATTGCATGCCTACAGGGATTTGCGTTGAACTATTTTCGTGCCAATACAGTGGCAAACTCATCGCAGGTTGTCCCGTGCAATTAAACGGCATGGTAAATCCAACGTGCTGTTGCAAAATACGACTATTTTTAATAAATAGAGGATTGTATTGCAACGTCCAATTTAATTTTAATTTATCAATCAATTTTAGTGCCGTTAGGTCTGATGATTTCGGACGAAGTTCGCCTAATTTTGGGGCAAGCACTGGCATCGTGGGGGTAAGTAATAAGTCATATTCTTGGTGAAATTTCGCCATTACTTTTGCTTGGGAAAACAATAGCTGACGTGCGGAAAGCACACGAGAAGCCGAAATACTTTCTCCCACTTGTATCGCAGCCCACGTGGTGATTTCTATGTCATCAGCACGCAGTTTGCGTCCGATTTGTCGTGACACTTGTTGCTTGATTGTTGCTAACGTTCCTGAAAGCAAATCTAAAATCGCTTGATTAAAGGCATCGGGTGTCAGCAAAGGCGGTTTTGCCTCTTCGATGTGATGTCCAGCATTTTCTAACAATTTGATTGTGCTATCCAACCCTGCCAATACTTCTGGGGCGACTTTTCCACCCAAAAAAGATTCTCGACACACCGCAATCTTTAAGGAAGCTATCGGTGCTTCAAGTAGTGATAAATACGTTTTTTCTGATGGTGGACAATGATAGAGTTCAGGCAATAAGCCTTTGGCTTGTGTGGCAATATCCAGCATTGCCGCAGAATCACGAATACTGCGGGTGAGTGCGTGTTCGCCCACTAAACCCTCCCATGAATCCAAAAGCGGGGCAATACTAACCCGCCCACGTGAGGGTTTTAACCCAACCAAACCACAATGTGCTGCTGGAATACGAATTGAACCACCACCATCGCCACCGTGACCAATAGCGACAGCCCCCGAGGCAACTGCCGCCCCAGAACCACCCGATGAACCGCCCGATGTACGAGTACTATCCCAAGGATTTTTCGTATCGCCATATAAAGCCGATTCAGTAAACGGGTGTACACCAAATTCAGGCGTCGTCGATTTTCCTGCAAAAATAAGTCCTGCCTGACGATATGCCGTTGCCAAAGCAGAATCAGATTTGGCAATATGATTTTTCAGCAATGCCGAACCTGATTGAGTCGGTGTGCCTTTGACTTTAATCAACAAATCTTTCAATAAAATCGGCACACCTGCTAGTGGCGAGGCATTCAAGTCTAGCGTTTTCAATTGTTCATTCGCTAATTGACTTAAATCTTGGGCTAAAAAGTTCAGTGTTGGATTTGTTTTTTCAATAGCGTTTAAGGCGGTATCTAATAATTCTTTGGGACTGATTTCCCCTTTTTTCAGTAATTCGGCTTGACCGATACCGTCTAGTTGGCGATAAGTAGATAAATCCATTGGAAACCTCTTTGTTAGTTATTCTTTGTTACGTCAGCTATTTTTTGCAATAACCACCTATCAGCTTGTTTTAGGCGCGCAACTAAGCCACGACTTTTTTTCGCTGTTTTTACAGCAACATTGGTTACCCCAATTTCACTGCCTTTTTTAACCATTACATCTCTTGTCATACGAAAGCCAATACCGAATAAAAAGAGTAGTAAAAATACGGGCAAGAATGCGATTAGCACAATTGTAAATTCTAAACGACTAAGCGATGCAATCATTGTTTGAAAAGTTCTTGTTTTTCTTGTGACTTGTTTAACCACAATACGAAAACGCTGGCTGAATTTTTGCCATTTTTGTTCGGTAAAATACGTTCCATAGCGAATGCCAATCGTTTTAAGAAACTTAATAACCAGAAGTTTCGTTGTATGCCAAAAAATGGTTAGCAATAATTTGGCGACACCAAAAAAATTAAGTAACAATAGTTTTTTGAAAAAGGATTTGAAAAATAGTAAAGGGGCTACCCACAGATATTCCTTTCCCCAGCCAAGTAAACTGTCGTGGTGCAGGTAAAATAATCCGAACTCGCTGAATAAAACGACGACGGAAACAAACAATAAGATTCTTTTTAACAAGAGAAATAACCCATTAGTAACTATATCAAGTTAAATAAATAACGGTTGCCATTCGCCCCGTTTTCGGACTCTGCCGATAGGAATAAAAACGGTCATCGGTAAACGTATCAAAATTACCACCAAAAATTTGTGATGTTTCTACACCGATAGCCTGTAATTGTTGTTTAGCAATCTCGGTTAAATCAAACAAATAATGCTCCTCTCGGTTATTGATAAAGGCGGATTGATAACTTGGATTAAGCGAGGTAAAACGCTGATAAAGTCCGTCATCGAC
>PDWI01007660.1_pt1 | contig 12976 bp, 10 predicted proteins | sample 1430891 | NCBI WGS metagenome assembly PDWI01 (sample SAMN01162508, study PRJNA174530) | Oral metagenome, whole genome shotgun sequencing project. | biome: Marine environment; feature: Marine mammal; material: Swab sample of the gingival sulcus; isolation source: swab sample of gingival sulcus... | reverse complement strand
CAGGATAAGGGAATTTTGGCATCAACCCTGCGGGACAGGGAGATTTTTTGCGATTACCGCGTTAATGATTGCTTATTTAGAATGACTAAACCGCGCAATTATTGCCTTGTACTCGCAAAAAATCTCCTCTGGCAGTGCCATGTTTGAATTGAGGACACGCCCTAAAGCATTTCTCAATACTTAATTTCTAGGTTACGCCCAAAATCAGCTAACGTGTAGGGTGCGTTTCACGCACCAAATTAGCTGATTTTAGTCCTCTCAATGCGCCATCATGTGTACGACTACGCTTTGCTAATCGTACCTACGCGTTTTTTAGGTTCTAAAAAGGGGATTTAAACGACAACAACGCTTGGTGTATAATACGCCATTCATTGATACTCGAAAAGAGAACAGCCATGACAAAAGACGTGACCAACAACAACCCGCACTTTTCCCTAGATGAAGCCAAACGCCTATGTTGCGAAGCCAGTGAAATGGTGGCGCGCTACGCTGGGCGCGAGCCGGTGCGTTTTGAGGCCATGTTGGCGCGCGTGTCTAGTGCCGCCAACCGCTATGACGATTATTTCAGTATGTTAAGTAGCAAAACCCAAGGACAAGACGAAATCGAATTTGCTAAAACCTTGCGTTTGTTTCGCGTCGAACAACAGGTAGATTTGGTGTGCCGCGATGTGCTCGGTCAAATCAGTGTTACCAAAATGTTACAGTGCGTCAGCGAGTTGGCCAGAGTGTGTTTGGAAATTACCTACCGCTATGTGTACGACAAAATGGCCGGCCGGCACGGTATTCCGGTCAGCAAGACCGGCCAGCAACAGCACCTGTCGATTTTCGGCATGGGCAAACTGGGCGGCGGTGAGCTGAATTTTTCCTCAGATATTGACCTCATTCTCGCCTATCCCCAAAAAGGCCAAACGCAAGGTAACGAGCGCGGTGATAAAATTATCGATAACGAGCTGTTTTTTCATCGCTTGGCACAAAAAATTATCAAGTTACTCGACCAATACGACGAAAACGGCTTTGTTTACCGCGTTGACATGCGGCTCAAGCCGTTTGGCAATGTTGGCACGCTGTGTACGACGTTCGATTCAATGCGCCGCTATTACTTGGAGCACGGCCGTAATTGGGAGCGCTACGCCTTGGTCAAAATGCGCGCCGTAGCCGGCGACATCGCGGCCGGCAATGCCTTGGTCGAAGATTTAGAAGCCTTTGTCTATCAGCGCCACGTCGATTACGAAGCCGTCAAGTCTATCGAAGAGATGAAAGGCAAAATCATCGCCAATACGCGTGAAAAAGCCCTGCAAGACAACCTCAAATTGGGGCAAGGCGGCATTCGCGAAATCGAATTTTTGGTGCAAACCTTTCAAATGATGTACGGCGGCCGCATGAAGGAATTGCGCGGCCAGTCGTTGTTACCGGCTTTGGAAGCGCTAAAAGAAAAAGAGTTGCTCAGTGAAAAAGTCGCCAATATGTTGCGCGAAAACTATTTGCGTTTGCGCCGCATCGAAAACGCTATCCAGTATTACAACGACCAGCAAACGCACGATTTGCCAAACAAAGCCGAGCCGCGTCGGGCGCTGTTGGTGGCGCTGGGCATAGACGATTGGCTGACGCTGATTGAAGAGCTGAAACGCTTGCGCTTTGAGGTCTCGGAGTTGTTTAAACGCGTTTTCGCCACCCAAGACGAAGACGCCAGCCAAGTCGATGCCGAAAAATTGACCGAAGATTACTGGCTGGATTTAATCTATCAAACCGATATCACCAGAGACGGCGCGGAAGCCATCGCTAGGGATTTTGTCAGTTTTTATAAACGCATGAAAAATCACGATTGCGGCGATCGCTATTTAATCCGGCTCAATTGGGTGTTGCCGAAAATTATCGACGCACTGGACGGCGAGCGCAATCCGGTCAAAATTGCCAAGCATATGCTGGAGTTGCTCGAAGCCATCGTCGATGAAAGCGTCTATCTCAGTCTGTTAGTCGAGCACCCACGGGTGCTGAAAAAAATCATGCACCTGTTTATGCACAGCGGCTGGATGACGCGATTTTTGTGCGAGCACCCGCGCGTTATCGATGAGCTCATCCACGAAAATCACGAGCAAGTTGACCCCGACGACAAACACATTCGCGAAGAGTTGCACTACGCCATTTCGCAATGCGTCGATGACGAATCAAAAATTCAAAAGCTCATGGATTTCAAAAATGCCATGATGTTCCGTACCGCCAGCGCCGATTTACAGGACAAAATTCGTCTGATGCACGTCTCCGACCAACTGACGTGGACGGCCGAAGCCATTATCGAAGTCGTGCTAGACATTTGCCAACAAGCGCTAATCGATAAATATGGCCGGCCGACATACCAGTTGGATGGACAATCGCATGTTGCGGAATTTGGCGTCATTGCCTACGGCAAATTGGGCGGCTTGGAAATGGGCTATCATTCCGATTTGGATTTGGTGTTTTTACACACTTCACACGGTGAAAAACAAGTCACCGACGGCGATAAAAGCATCGCCAACGACGTGTTTTTCTCGCGCTTAGTGGGAAAATTCAACAACTACATGACCACGCTAACGCCATCCGGTAAGTTGTACGAAGTCGATATCCGCTTGCGGCCATCTGGGCAATCGGGCTTGGTGACGCACAGTTTGGTCGCCTTTGAGAATTATCAGCAAAACAAAGCGTGGACATGGGAGCATCAGGCCTTGGTGCGCGCCCGCTTTATTGCCGGTGGCGAGGCCGTTAGAACCGGCTTCAAACGCATTCGCCAAACCATTATTCAAAAAGACCGAGACCCCGACAAATTGCGTGAAAATGTGCTCAATATGCGTGTCAAAATGCGGCAGTCGTACAAACGTCCCGAAGCCGGTATGTTTCACGTGAAACATGGTCGCGGCGGCGTCACCGATATTGAATTTATCGTGCAATATTTATTGCTCAAACATGCCAAAGACCACCGGCACATCATTCGCTGTAGCGACAATATGCGCCAAGTCGCGGCGTTAGAGCTGTTTGATGTTTTGCGCTCGGCCGATGCCTCGGATTTGCGCTCGGCCTATCGCAGCTTCCGCTTTTGGATTCACCATTGCCAGTTGTTAAGGCAACGCGCCGTCGCACCGGCCGAACAGTTTGAACGCCAAATCGCCGACGTGCGCCGCATTTGGGATAAGGTGTTTGCGATTGACATTGATGAGGAATAACCACGTCTGCTTGATTGTGTGGAGACAGATTGCCACTGTCTCATAAAATTTGTTTCAGAGACGCATTTAGCATTTATTTCAGAGACGTATTCAATGCGCCGCTACTGCAATGCCGTTCTGTTGCATGATGCTAAGGACATAATCTTTCATGCTCGCGGCGTCGTAGCCTATGGCTGCCAGTTGATTAAAGGTTTCGTCCATTGGTGCGCCTTGCTGTAATTGCACCATTGCCCACAATACGCTGGAGCGCATACCAGAGCGGCAATACATCAAGGTTTTTTTATTGTTGTCCAAAGCCTCTCGCGTACTGTCGAGAATGGCTTGGTCGAGTTGAGTGCCGCCTACCGGCGCATAAATGACAGCAATGCCGTGCGCTTCGGCTGCGGCGCGAATGCTGTCAATGCTCGGCTGGTGTGGCTCTTCGTTATCCGGCCGGTTGCAAATCAATTGTTCAAAGCCGTGTTCGGCCAAGCCGGCGATAAGCTCAGGCATTACCTGTGGGCCAAAGGCGACGTGTTCGTTGAGTAGGGTAATTTCCATATTTTTTCTCCGTGAAGGGTATTAGGTGTGTAGAGCTATCTCGATGTGGACGACAAGGGTAGCGCAGTCGCGCTGCTTATTTTTTGATGCCGGATATTGCCGCGAATGGTGTTGCGGACGGTGTCGTTGTCCAGTTGTTCGGGATTGACGGCCGGTAAATAACCGGTTTGATTGCGACCAACGGCAATCACCAAATGCTGTTGCAAAAACGGTGCTAGCAAGTTCAGCACTTGCCGGTGGCTTAGACCGCTGTGGCTAATCAACTCGGCGAGCTCGGTTGCGCCCTTGCCGGCGTTGAAGCGCGCGGTTATCAACTGCAAAATGACCTCGGCATAGTGCTCCATTTCGGCTGGATTGAGGCGAACGCTGGCATAGGGCCGCAACAAGGCCGGAAACTGCACGAAATAAGCCACCAAACCACCAGATAAAAACAGCAGCCACAAAATATTGAGCCAAATCAGCAAAATGACCAAGCCGGCAAAGCTACTATAAATGACTGAATAACTGGTGCTCATGGCGATTAAAGCCGTAAACCCCGTGGTCAGTGGCACCCACAGTACCGCGCAGAACAAGCCGCCGACAAAGGCAGCACGAAAATTGACATCGGTATTGACCGCGCCGCTGTAGAGCACCGCCAACATCACCGCTGTTGCCGCTATAGACAGCATTTTTACGCCCCAAGTCAGCAGCATGGCCACAATCAGTAAGTGCTGCCAGCGCTGTTGCAAAATGTCTTGATGACCAAAAAGGTTTAAACCTAAGGCCAAGGTGGCCACAATGACCGCCAACATAATGACACCCAAATAGCTCATCAATTGATTTTTAAAATCGCGGCTGGATTCGATATTCCACAAATGATTTAACGAGATTTCAATTTTGTTAAATAAGTTAAAAATAGTGTAAAACAAGAACAAGATACCCACGCCGCCCAACAAGCCGGCTTGCGCATTATTAATAAATTGAAACAGATAGTCACCGACTTGATCGCCGGCACTGCCCATCGGCTTGAGCATATCGTCGATAAGGCCTTTCAAATAGCTTTCGATACCAAAGGATTTTAGCAGGGTAAATAATACGGCCAACAACGGCACAATGGCCAGCAGAGTATGATAAGTGAGCGCTGTGGCAAACAATTTGATTTGCGATTTAGTTACCACGCGAAATACGGCCAGTAAAATTCGCAAACTGCGCTCGTACCATCTTGGGGTCGGGTTTTGCCAAACGCGGCGCTCTAAATTATCTATAATTTGCATAACAACGACTTAATTAGTCTTTGCGCTCGAATTCGCCTTCGATAATCTGGTCATCGTGCGGGCGTTGCGTTGATTGCGTTTGGTGGCTAAAACCGGTTGAGGAATACATGCTAAATTGCGAGCCGGCCATGACTTTACTGCTATTTTTGCGTAAAAACTGCACAAAGCGCTCGCGCGTGATTGGAATGAGGCCTAAAAAGCCGACACAGTCGGTCAAAAAACCGGGGGTGATTAGCAAGACGCCAGAAATGACTAGCACCAAAGCCTCTAGCATGGCGTCGGAGGGATTGCTTTGTAAATTTTGCAATTTTCCCATAACGAAGCGCCATTGCTTAGACAGCAAACGCGAGCCTAAAAAGGCGGTAAAAAAGATAATAAACACCGTCAACCACGGGCCGATGGCCGCACCGACTTTGGCGATAAGAAAGACTTCGATGGCGGTGACTAGCGCCATGAGGAGAAATAATTTCATTGCATTTTCCTATTGATAAATAAATTAATAACGCTTTGACAACGGCAATCGCCACAGGTCAAAAAAACGGTGGCACATCGCCCCAAGCGCTGTCGTCAGCAATCATTTGCTTGCCCAAGGCAAACAATTGTTGCATATAAACGCGATCAAACATTGAGGCCGGCTTGACACTAAAATCCTCAGGAATCCAAGTGGCGTGGAAGGCATTGCCGCGGCGCGTTGTGTTGACATAGAGCCGATAAATATCGCCCAACATGCCGTTTGCCAAAGCCGCATCTAATGATTTGGTGGCAATATCAAAAACTTCAATGTTAGCCGGTCGGTAACGGTGAACAAATTGCTTGTTAACGATGGCGTAAACATTGGCTTTGTTGGGCGGCAGGTGGATAAGCAGTTGCAAGGACGCGGCACCGTCAACGTGGAGTTCGTCGTATTCGTTGCCCTTTTCATCGCCAACAGCAATTTGCACCGGCGGGAAAATCACGGGAATTGCACACGATGCCACCACCACTTCGGCGATTAATTGTTGCGCCAGTGGGTTGCCGCTGTCGGCAATGGCTGTCAAGTCCCACATAACCGGCAAGCCTCGGTCTAAGTTGGTTGTTCCCACCAACAAAGTGCGACCTTTTTTGCGTTGCTCGGCTAATTGTTTGACCATCACCGCGTCAATGTAGTCCTTTAGCCGCGCGACAAACTGACTGTTGTCGTAAAGCGATGCGCCGACGGTAATGCCTTGTAGCATGTTTTTATTGGCCAAATCTTCGGAATCGACTTCATTGTAAAAGTAGTGCAGTGCGTCGAAATTTTCCGTGAATGCCAGCAGCGCCAACAATGCGCCGGTACTCACGCCCATCATTAAATCGAAGTCCGGCATATCGCCGCGCTCTGCCCAGCCGGTTAACAAGCCTGCACCATAAGCACCTTTCGCACCACCGGACGACAGGGTTAGCACATTGAGGGTTTTATCGCCGAAGTCTAGCGGCAAGGCCTGTCCACCAACGCTGCGGATGTGGGGGCCAAAGTCCAGTGGTGCGACACTATCGAGTAAATTTACCGGCACGGGACAGCGTTTGGCGCGCCCGTCCTTAATCGCCGGCGGCAGGGCTTTGACGTTATCCCAATGGTTTTTAAGATTGTCTTGAAAAGAAAAATCTTTTGCCATATCAATCCCCTCTCGTAATTTATCGAGATGAAATTGCAATTGTTCCGTCCACTCGTTGAGGGTATTGTTCTTTGGCTTTTCCGTCATTGTTTACCTCTTTAAAAATAATGTGCCCATTTTATCAGCTTTTTGTTATCATTAGGCATTAATCATTTTTAAATTCAGCGATGCCCTTTGGCCGAAAAACGGCGCTGGCATCAGGATATCATGAAAAAAAATCATTTATTGGCTTACCTACTGGGATTGGCGCTTTCACCGGCTTTGGCCGTCGACCTCAACGACGCTTCGCGTTATACTTTTATTACCGATGCCTCCAAGCCGACGTTGGCGGTGGTGGATGCTTTAGAGCGCAAAGTGCTCGCACCGATAGCACTCAAAACGCCGGCAACAGTTATCGACATCAGCAAAAAAGGCGGCTTTATCGCTTATGCCAAGCGCGGTGAACGCGGCTTTTACCGATTGGATTTAGCGACGCAGCAACAACGACAACTGATGACCGAATGGCCGATAACGGCATTGGTGCTACACGAAAGCGGCAAATGGCTGGCTTATAGCGGCACATTGGGCGCGGCGGTGGTGAATGTAAAGACCGGCACCGAGCAACCCATAGCGACCGAGGGCACGGTATCGTTGCTGTTTCATACCACTGCCGCGCAACTGTTTGTCGCTGAGTTAGACAAAGGCCGGCTGCAACGCCTCGATTTAGCGACCGGCAAAGCCGAGACACTGTTTGAACTGGGCCGACCGATGTCGCCGATTAGCGTTATGCCTAATGGTATGGCGTTATTTTTTGTCGCTGATGGCCGGTTGCAGCGTTATTCATTGCTCGACGAAGCGCTAACGCCAATTGCACAAAACAGCAAGCTAGCGCCACTGCGCCCGTATATGAGCAGTGACAGTCGCTTGATTTTGGCGTTGAGTGCTGAAAAATCCACCGAATTATTGGCTATCAGTGCCTACACCTACAAAGTCAATCATCGCTATGCGCTAGCTGATTGGCAATTGACCGGCTTAAATCATGACTTTATGATGACCGGCTGGTTAGAAAAAGTGGCGGTACTTGCCGATGATAATGGATTGTTTAGTTTGGCGTTCAGTAAGCCGGACAGCTTAAAGCGCCAACCCAACCAAGCCGGCGTCCGCGATATGCTGGTGCAATCGGACAGTAAAACCTTGCTGTTGACGCGCAAGGGCAGTAAGCAATTGGGGGTGTTTGATATGCGTAATCAAGTGATTAGCGATGAAATCACTTTGCCGATTGAACAGCCGGCCGATATTGTCATGGGCGAGACCAATACCTTGTGTCATTGATTATATCATTCACAAAATATACAGTTTGCCATTTTGTGAATGGTATTAGCACCGTAAGGGCAGCCCCGCGTGTCTGCCCTTGGCAGGAAAAACCCACCGGCTCATTGTTTTAGAATGATTTTACCGTATTAAACAACCTCATCGTTTACCGCCTGCAAGCGTTCTGGCGTGCCGACATCGTGCCAGCAACCTTGGAAGTGTTCGGCGGTGGCTGTACCGGCTTCAATGGCATCGAAAAACAGCGGCGCAATCGGGAAAAAGCCGGCTTGGCAGTCGGCAAAAATGTGCGGATTAATCACACTGATACCGGCAAAAGTCAACGACGTACCGCGTTCGAGCCGGCCGTTTTTCAGACTAAAATCTCCGTGTGTTTTAAAGTCAGGATTGTCAACTAACACCAAGTGCACGCTATCCGGCTGACAAGTAGCCAAGTTGCGATAAGGAAAATCGCAAAAGACATCGGCGTTGGTCAACAAAAACGGTTTGTCACCCAATAGCGATAGAGCCTGAAACACCCCGCCGCCGGTTTCCAAGCCCTGTTGTGGCTCAATTGAATAAGCAATATCCACGCCTAATTGTCGGCCGTTGCCCAAATGGGCGCGAATTTGCTCGCTCAAATAACCGGTATTGATAACCAAATCGTCAAAGCCATTGTCGCGTAGCCGGCTAATTTGCCATTCAATCAGCGTCTTGTCGCCAACGTGCAACAGCGGTTTTGGCGTATTTTCCGTTAGTGCGCCCATGCGTTTACCGCGGCCGGCGGCTAAAATCATTGCTTTCATTGTGATTCCTTTATCTTGCTCACGGGTTGAGGCGATGTTTCACGTGAAACATCGCCTAGCTTTTTGCTACGACAATCATACGATACGGCGCGGCGTGTCCTTCCACCGTTAATTCGTCATTGTCCTTATCTAAAAATTGATTGAGCGAGTGAAAATCCATCCACTCGCTTTGGCGCTGTTCGTCCAATGTGGTTTTGACTTTATCGCTACAATGCAAAATCTCAAAGCCCATTTTTAACAGCCAATCTTGCAAGACGCCGGCCGAGGGAATCATCCAGACATTGCGCATACCGGCATAGCGATCGGGTGGCGTTAACAGCGTTTTATGCTCATCGGCCAAGACAATGGTTTCCATCACTAACGTGCCGCCCTTTTTCAGCAGGCCTTTGAGTTGCGCGAGGTGGTCAAGTGGTGAGCGCCGATGATACAAAACGCCCATCGATAGCACGGTGTCAAAGCTGTTTTTTAACGGCAAATCCTGCACGCCCAAGGGCAAAAAGCACAATTGTGGCGACTGAATATAGCGCTGAAAGACCATAAATTGGTGATAAAAAAGCCACATCGGATCAACGCCGGTCACGGATTTGGCGCCGTCATTCAAGATGCCCCACAAAAACGCGCCGTTGCCACAGCCGATGTCTAAGACATTGTCGCCGGTTAAGTCAATTTGCGCTTGTTGCAAGGCTGCCTGCACGCGCCGCCACTTGAGTAAGCTATCCCATTCGGTGTCAATCTCCACACCGAGAAAGTCAAATGGCCCTTTGCGCCAAGGACAAAAGGCTTTTAAGGCCGGTTTGAGGCGCTCGCTATCCCAATCGCAGTCACCACTGAGGTGAACAAAATCTTCGCTGACGCGAAAGTTGGCGTTGCCTATGTCGGGCAAGTTAGCCAGTGCCGTTTGCCAACGCGCCACGTCACCGTGCGGTTTGTCAAGTTTGGCACGACAGGCTGCGAGAATATCGTCCCGAATGGCGCTCATGCGGTGGCTAGCAAAAAAATAGCTAATGTAGTCTAAATCGAGTAAATTCATTGACAAATTCGTGGTCAAAAGAAATAGGAAAGCCTGACCATTCAACGAATGGTCAGGCAAGTTTGGTCTAAAAAGGCAGTTACACCGTGGGGTGGGGCAACGAAGTGAAACCCACCAATTACAGGAGATTAAAATTCAAAGCAAAATTTAATCATCTGTAAGCGGTGGATATCGCTACCGCTCCATCCACCCTACAAAGGAGCAGTATATCAGAAATTGTAGTTGTACTGAATACCTAAGAGATGAGCATTAGCTTTATAATCAGTGCTACCCTTGGTACGGCTGGAGACACAGTTAACTGCACCTTTTCTTGCGGGTTTAAGTGAACCACAGTAGCCATTGACGTCAGCGTGAGCATCCTTAATATGGACATAGCTGTAACCTAAGTTCAAGCTGCTGTTTTCGTTAATGTCGTATTTAGCCCCCAATGAGAACCAAATGCGGTCGTTATCTGGTAGAGTACTCAAACGGTATTCATCACTCTTAACCGGCGACTGGTCGTAGGCGACACCAAAACGCAACTGCAAGTTGTCGTTATATTGGTAAGCACCGCCGATGCCGATGCGGAAAGTGTCGCGCCAGTTGGGTTGTAAAATGGTTTTATCCGATAAACAAGCTGCATTTTTTCCTTGGGTACAACCCGGCTTAGTATCGCCATTGACATTGGGCACGACCTTAGGATTTTCATAATTAATTTTTATGGTGTTAAAACGCGAGTGCCGTGTCCACGTTACGTCACCGAAAGCCGTCCATTTATCGTCGAGTTTGGCCATGCCGTGTACTGAGAAAGATTCCGGTGTCACCAAGGCAACAGAGGCATCTTCACTAGGAACAAAGCCCGCTGTTCCCTTTGTCGGATCAAATGGAGATTGAACCAAGTTGGTTAGCTCAGGTTTACTTTTGTAGAGTGGACTATTGACATCGGGACTCCACTTAGCACTTCCGTTCAAGGTGTGTGAGATTTTTGAGCGATAACTCGCCCCCACGCGAACCTTATCGTTAACATCCCATAAATAACCTAGGGTATAGCCTAACCCCCAATCTGTGCCATCAACCTCGGCATAACCATCACCTCTTCCATCTTGTCCTATATAACCACCCCAGTTGGCGTACTGACGCAATTCAGCGGTCAGATATTGACCGATAGCACCGATGGATACGCTGTGATTATTATTGATTTTGTAAGAAAAAACGGGGTTAATGTCAATAGATTTCATGCCCATTTTGTTGACGTTATAGCGTAACACAGAATCACGCTGGTAATCTGTTCCCGAAGCAAATGGTACGTAAATTCCCAAACCGAATGTCCAGTCATCACTTAATTGATGCGAAAGGTAAAAGTGTGGCACAGCGACTAAACTTTCTGTGATAGTGCCACTACTTTTGCCGTTAACTTTATTTAACGGCGTGTTAGGCAAACGTGGGAAATAAGTCGCCTCGGCGTTACGGTATTCGACATTCGGGGCAACTAAGTTGACGTTGGCACTTAAATGCGTACCTTCGAGCTTACTAATACCGGCCGGATTGTAAAAAATGGTCGAAGCATCAGCGGCTTCAGCCGAGGAGGCGTTAGCGGTGCTTTGCGAAGTTACCGACTGCGTACCAAAGTGATAGCCCGACGCCATGCTAGCTGACGCATAAACACCAGCACAGGCACAAACAGCCCACGTGATTTTTTTTAAAATAAATGTTTTTTTCATAAATTGCACTCAAATGTTGTTTTTTATTATAGTCCGTAATGGCTATAAATATTCATATTTTATTATATCGTTTTCATCATAAATCACAAATAATAAATGATTTTAAGAGGAAAACGAATCTTTGTTATTGAAATTATATTCAAAAATAACGATTATTTTATTCAGCAAAAAGGCCTTGCCGGACAAGCCGACAAGACCTAAAAAATATTTGGTTAAAAATTAAGCGTTTTTGCCTATTTCACGAATGATATCCATAAACATTTGCGCTGCTGGCGAGTTAAAGCCACTGTTGCGCGTAATAATACCAATTTCGGTAGCTTCGCTAGACAAATCGACGTTCAGCGTTTGAATGCGGCCACTTTCAACCTCGTTAGCGATAGATTCACGCGGGAAAGCCGCGATTAAATCTTGCTGGTGAAGCACTTTTAGGCTGCCCACATGCGACAACGAGTAAATGCTGGCCGTCGGCATCGGCAACTCTTTTTTGCGGAAGAAATCTTCAATTTGCGTGTGCATAATCGAATCGCGCGGTGGCATCAACCAATTCCATTCCAGCAAGTCTTTGCCGGTGATGCGTTTTTTCGCTGTCAACGGGTGGCCTTTGCGGACGACAATTTGTAGACTTTCTTTGTAGAAGCCTTCGATATTGATATCGTCGTACTTGCTCTTCTCAGGTAAGCGACCCACAATCAAATCCAAATTGCCGCGCTTGAGCGATGGAATCAAACGGATATTGTAGTCTTCGACCAAGGTGACTTGGACGTTTTTGCGCTTTTCTAACAACTCAACGATAGCTTTAGAAACTAGGTCGGTAGAAGCGGCCACAGGAATACCAATGGTCAAACGACCACCTAAACCCGAAGACAAGTCCGAAACCTCGCCCTCAGCGCTACGCAATTGGTTGAGGATAATGTGCGCGTGTTTGATGATAATCTCACCGTAAGGTGTTGGTTCAACGCCGCGCGACATGCGGTGGAATAGCGTAATGCCCAAGTCCTTTTCAAGGTCTTGCAAACGCTTGGTAATCGCGGGTTGCGACAATCCCATGACGTTGGCGGCGTTTAAGATGGTGCCGTGCTCTTCTAGCGCAACAATCATACGTAAATCCTGAACCTTAATGAGGTTACTGAAAGATTGAGAGGTCATTTTTTTTCTAGGCATAATATCACTTCCTAATATATCGTCTTGCTTGTTAACTGATGAATGAATTGTATCACACAAATTTATTCTTATGCAACGATTACGGCATAAAATCTATAAGAAAAACCCAGTTGGTTTTTATTCAATATAACGATAGCGACTTTTCGCTCACTTCGGTAAAATAGGCCGGCCTATTTGTGCTGTCAAAACGGCGGAATAGATATAACCTTTTTAACAACTGTCGAAAGATAAATTATACCTCAGAAAATATTATAGCGCTATGAAAAAAACACTCAGTTTTCAAGACATCATCTTGACCCTACAAAATTTCTGGGCAGACAAGGGCTGTCTCGTCCTGCAACCCTATGATATTGAAGTAGGTGCCGGCACAT
>PDWI01007658.1_pt1 | contig 12977 bp, 11 predicted proteins | sample 1430891 | NCBI WGS metagenome assembly PDWI01 (sample SAMN01162508, study PRJNA174530) | Oral metagenome, whole genome shotgun sequencing project. | biome: Marine environment; feature: Marine mammal; material: Swab sample of the gingival sulcus; isolation source: swab sample of gingival sulcus... | reverse complement strand
GTTACTCTCTTAATTTTTAATCTTATGTTTAGTGTGTTATAAATGAAGCAAAGTTTTATACTAGTGAAATTTTTCAAGTATGATTATTTGTTGTGTTTTTGTTGTTGCTGTATAAATGCTACTTTTATGATGGTAAATAGCTAATATTAAAATTTTAATTTTTTAGTTATTTTGGCTGATTTAAAGTATAAATTTAGTATTGTTATTATAATATATTTACAATTGATACAAAATCAAATAATAATTAAATTCTATAAAAAACGAATAGTGAAGATTTTCTTGCGCAATTATTATAAGCAAAATAAAACCTTAATTGATAATTTATAGACAAAAGGATAGAAGATTGAAAATGATTTCATGGAATGTAAATGGCATAAGGGCTATTTACAATAAAAATATTTTAGACTTAGATTTGTTTGGTGCTGATATAATTTGTTTACAAGAGACAAAAGCACAGGCTGACCAAATACCAAAAGATGTTTATAGCGGTTTTAATAGTTTTTACGCAAATAGCGCTGAAAAGAGAGGTTATTCTGGTGTTGCTACTATTTCTAATATCCAATTTGATAAAACCAATACAGTTAATCATATTGATCCAAATGAGGGGCGTATTTTAGAGCATCATTTTGGTAATATTGTACTTTTTAATGTATATTTTCCAAATGGGCAACAAAGTGATGAAAGATTAGAGTATAAGATGAAATTTTATGATATGTTTTTGCAATATTGTCAGGATTTAAGAGCTGATGGAAAAGGTCTTATCATATGTGGTGATGTAAATACTGCTCATAAAGAAATTGATTTAAAACATCCAAAAGCCAACTCGAAGCGTTCAGGGTTTTTACCAATTGAACGAGAGTGGATAGATAAATTTTTAGCACATGGTTATATAGATACTTTTAGACAAATAAATGCAGATATAAATGATGCTTACTCTTGGTGGTCATACAGAGCTAATGCAAGAGCTAATAACACTGGTTGGAGAATTGACTATTTTTTTATCTCTGAAGAGCTAAAGCCAAAATTAAAAGACGCTTTTATACTAAGCGATGTTTATGGTTCAGACCACTGTCCTGTTGGTATTGAAATAGACCTATAAATTTAGGAATTAAAATGAAAGCTTTATTTAATGATGTTGGTTACTTAGATAAAAGGCTTATTGATGAGTTTGGACTTAGTGAAGATTTGATGATGGAGCATGCGGCAAACTCGCTAAATGTTTTGATACGAAAAAAGCTGAAAAAACATAAAAAGATTTTAATTATTTGTGGTTCTGGTAATAATGGTGCTGATGGTTTAGCGTGTGCTAGGATGCTAGCTAATGATTATAATGTTAGCGTTTTACTTCCCCTAGGCATTAGGTCAAATATGTGTAAAATACAGTTAAAACGGCTACAACATCTAAATATCAATTTTGTAAAAAAAATTAGAAAAGCTGACGCTTACATAGATGCTATTTTTGGAAGTGGATTAAATAGGCCTTTAAATGATGATGTTTTGGAGCTTATAGGTAAGCTAAATGGGCTAAAAGGTTTAAAATTAGCGTGTGATATGCCAAGTGGCGTCATGAGAGATGGTTCGGTTTTTAAAAATGCCTTTATAGCAGATAAGACAATCAGTATGGGCGCTTTAAAAATTGGTCTTTTTGGGGATGAGGCTAAAGATTATGTTGGAAAGATTAGTATTTGTGATTTGGGTGTTAGTAGAAAAATTTATGAGCTAACAAGCGATAGTTTTATTTTGCAAAAAAAAGATTTAGTTTTGCCAAAGAGAAAGTTACAAAATGTAAATAAGGGAAATTTTGGTCATTTAGCGGTGGTAAGTGGCAAAATGAAAGGGGCTAGTTTGCTAACAGCTAAAGCTGGATTTTATTTTGGGGCTGGGCTTGTTAGTTTGATTGGCAAAAATATTAGTGTGCCAAATTATTTAATGACAAGAAAAGATATACCAAAAAATGCGACTGCTTTAGCTATCGGAATGGGCTTAGGAGAGGTTAAAAAGGTTCATTTGGATTTAACTATTAAAACAAATATCCCAATGGTTTTAGACGCCGATTTATTAAATTCGGTTCATTTAAAGCAGATTTTAAAAGCTAAAGATGATTTGGTTTTGACTCCACATCCAAAGGAGTTTGTAAATATGTTGAAAAATTTAGAAATAGGGGAGTATGATGTTAAATATATACAAAAACATAGATTTGCATTAGCAAAAGAGTTTAGCTTAAAATTTAACCAAGTATTGGTATTAAAAGGAGCTAACACAATTATTGCTAACAAAGGAAAATGTTATGTAAGCCAGTTTGGCTCATTAGCTTTATCAAAAGGTGGCAGTGGTGATGTATTAAGTGGCTTAATTGCCTCGCTTTTAGCTCAAAAATATACTCTCTTAGACTCAGCCATTAGTGGAGTTTTGGCTCATGGATTAGCAAGTAAAAAATTTAAAAAAAATAACTTTTCTTTAAATCCAAATGATATTATCAAAGCAGTTAGGAAACTATAAAAGGCTCAATAGAACATAAGCCCTGATTTTTTTTTAAGTTGTTATTATATTGACTAAAAAATAAGTGTACATAGTTTTTATGGTTTGAAGAATAAATTTTGCTAAGTTTTAAGTAAAAAGTGCAGTAAATTACCTCGTTACTGCACTTTTTTGATAATTTCTAATTGTGAGCTTGAGTAAAGGATTGGATCAATTGTAAATGCACTATGCCATTTATTTAGCTCCCCATCTTTCCATTCCAAAAAATCAAGCATTTCGTTTTCACCGTTTACTGCAACTCTAAGTTTTGGTTTTTTGTCTATACTTCTAACTTCGACTATACCAATTTTTCTAAGTTCACTTATCTCGCTAGCTCTTTTTTTGCTAACGCTCAAAATCTTTTCGCTAAGCCCTCTTGTGACGCCCCTTATGATATACATTTTCATCAATCTTCCTTTGTAGATTTAAAAGGGGCAAAAGCCCCTTAAAATTTATTTACAACTTGCAGGTACTTCAAAATATACATCAAGTTCTGACCAAGATTTACCTTGATGAAAGCCTTTGCAAACAGTTTCAAATTTTTTCCAAGCAGCCGATGTATTGAAAGCTAAAACATCTAGTTTTCCTGACGCTTTAAGCACATCGCCTTCTGCTTTGTAAGCAAATGGAAGCTCTTTTGTAACGCCATTCATGGTTACTGCAACTGTTAAAGTTTTGTCTTCAACTTTTACAACTTTAGCACTTAGTTTGCCAACATCTTTTTCGAAATTTTTAAAAAAATTGTTGATTGTGTTATTGTTTCTCATATTTGCCATAGCTGCTGGCCATTTTCCTGGCTGTTTACCTTTGCTTAAGTCTGCACTTGTATCTATGCTTAAAGCGTCAATCTCAACAGTCGCATTTAAAAGCTTTTCATCTGTAAATGTAGTTGTCATTTTTTTAAATGTATTTTTTGTAACAACATAACTTTTATCTGCTGCACCATAAAATGTAAAATCAAGCTTAAAACCATCACTACATTTTCCTGCGTAAAGTGAAGTTGATAACACAGCCACGCTTGCTAGTAGAGCAATCTTTTTCATAACTCATCCTTTAAATTAAAATATTTTTAATTGTATAACAAAATTTATTATTATATTCTTAAATTAAAATATTTTTATATTTATAAAGCTAAATAAGCGTCATTAGTAATGAAATTTTATTGGCAACCCTCACACTCTATACTTCTATCTGCCACATCTTCAACGCTTGTACTCTCTGGGCTTTGGCTTCTAAGGTAATAGTTTGATTTGATGCCTAACTCCCATGAAAGCATATAAATATCATTTAGATATTTTCCACTGGCTTTATCAAGGGTTATGAAAGTGTTTAGGCTTTGACCTTGGTCTATCCACTTTTGGCGGATTGCTCCAGCTTTTATAAGCAAGGTTTGGTCGATGTCATAAGCTGGTTTATAGTATTCCCAAGTATCAGGAGATAAGTTTGGCACAACAACAGGTATAAATCCGCTTAGATTTTCTTCAAACCATTTTCGCTTATAAACAGGCTCTATGGTTTGTGTTGTTCCAACTAAAATGCTGATAGAGCTTGTAGGGGCTATCGCCATAAGGTAGCCATTTCTTAAGCCATCTTCTTTTACTTTTTTTCTTAATCCTTCCCAGTCATAATTTTGCTCAAACAATCCACCTCTTTTCACTAAGGCTTTTGCTTTTTGATTGGCTAGGTCGATTGGAAAAATGCCTTTGCTCCATTTTGAGCCAACAAATTCTGGATATTTTCCCTTTTCAAGTGCTAAATCGCTTGACGAATCAATAGCATAATAGCTAATGCTCTCCATTATCTCATCAATCTTGCTTAAATGATCATAGCTTCCCCACTCAATAGCATGTTCTGCTAACATTTGTGCCTCGCCCATCACTCCAAGTCCGATGGCTCTTGTTTGTAGGTTTGTAAGCTTTACTTTCTCGTGCGGATAAAAGTTTAAGTCAATAACATTATCTAGCATTCTAATAGCTATCGGCACACATCTTTTTATATCTTCATAGGTATTAACTTTTGATAGATTTACACTTGCAAGGTTGCAAACTGCAGTTTTTCCAAGACTCTCTTTTTTGTCAACTATAAAAATATTTTTACCATTTATGCTATCTAATGCTGTGATTTTTTGAGCCTCTTTTTTTATGCCTCCATCAATAGTTACGATTTGTTTTTCATCAAATACATCTTCACTTCCATCTTCGTATTTTACTCTTGTTTGATAGAGTGTTGGCTCTGTGTTTTGAAAAATCTCGGTACAAAGGTTTGAGCTTCTTATTATGCCAGTGTGGTCATTTGGATTTGCTCTATTTGCATTGTCTTTAAAACATAGAAAAGGAGAGGCTGATTCAAAATAATTGGTAAGTATTTTTTTCCATAAATCTTTTGCTAAAATACTCTCTTTTACTATATTTTCGTCTCTCTCATACTCTTCATATCTTCTCTCAAACTCCTCTCCATAAACATCACACAAATCACCCACATCATCTGGGTCAAAAAGAGTCCATCTTGCATTTTGCTGTATCCTTTTCATAAAAAGGTCATTTATCCAAAGGGCAGGAAATAGATCCATTGCACGACGACGCTCTTCACCAGAGTTTTTCTTTAAGTCTAAAAAGTCCATGATATCCATGTGCCAAGGCTCGATATAGACTGAAATCGCACCTTTTCTAGTGCCAAGTTGATCGACTGCAATGGCGATGTCATTTGTGATTTTTAAAAACGGTACTATGCCACCAGCTGCGTTTTTATGTCCGTCAATGCTACCACCCATGGCTCTAACTTTGTTCCAGTCCCAACCAATTCCGCCACCAAATTTACTTAAAAGTGCCATCTCTTTATAAGCATCAAAAATGCCCTCAATGTTATCTGGAGTTGAGCCAATGTAGCATGAGCTTAATTGGTGTCTTGTGGTTCTTGCATTTGACAAAGTAGGAGTAGCGAGCATTACTTCAAATTTGCTTATCAAATCATAAAACTTTTTAGCCCAGTCTTGTGAATCTAGTTCATTTTGAGCTAAAAACATAGCTATTGCCATAAACATATGCTGAGGAAGCTCAATTGGTTTACTCTGTTTATCTTTTATGAGGTATCTATCGTGCAGAGTTTTTACTCCTAGATAGTTAAATTGTAAATCTCTTTCTGGTTTAATGTAGTCATCTAAATCATCTAAATCATACTTCTCTTTAAGTCCTAAAAGTATCCGCCCCTCTTTTTCTCCGCGTAAAAAATAGTCTTTTAATGAACCATATCCACTAAAACCATTTACTTTATGGTATAAATCATATAAAAAAAGTCTAGCAGCCACATAAGTCCAATTCGGTCTATCAACATCAATTTTATCAACAGCGGTTTTTATGAGGGTTTGTTGTATCTCTTCAGTTGTAATTCTATCTCTAAATTGGATCTTTGCGTCCACTTCAAGCTCACTAAGGCTTACACCATCAAGCCCCTCAACGGCATCTTTGGTATATTTTTTGATTTTAGAGATATCTAATGGCTCAATTCTGCCATTTCTTTTTACAACTGTTAGCATTTTTTTCCTTAAGATAACCCAAATAATTTAGAGATTATATTTGAAAGTTTTTTATTTATTTTCGAGTTAGAAATACTATCTAAATCTATATAAAAAACTTATAAAAAATTTGAAATATATTTTAAAATTATTTATAAGTTTATAGCTTTTTAGTTAAAAAATGTTAAAATATACAAAAAAGATTAAAAGGATTACTTATGTTAGAAAAAAATGCACCCGAGTTTTGTTTGCCAAATCAAGATGGGGTTGAGATGTGTTTGAGAGATTTTAAAGGTAAATGGGTTGTTTTATATTTCTATCCAAAAGATAATACTCCAGGTTGCACTACCGAGGCTTGTGAGTTTACTGCATCATTACCTAATTTTAGTGATTTAAATGCTGTTATCTTAGGGGTTAGCCCAGATAGCATGAAAAAACATCAAAACTTTATAGCGAAAAAAGATTTAAAAATCACACTTCTTTCAGATGAAGAAAAAGAGGTTGCAAATCAGTATGATGTTTGGCAACTTAAAAAGATGTGTGGCAAAGAGTATATGGGCATAGTAAGAAGTACATTTTTAATCGACCCAAGCGGAGTAGTTAGGGCTGAGTGGAGAAATGTGAGAGTAAAAGGACATGTAGATAAAGTAAAAGAGGAGCTTAGTAAACTTACAAAGGCTTAAAATTATTAAACTAAGTAAAATTATGTTATAATAAATTAAAGAGTTTAAAGGAAATAAAGATGCAATTTAGAGGAAAAAATATACTTGAAACCCAAGAGGTTAATTTTTTTGTTGAAAACAGAGACAAGTTTTTAGAATTTTGCTTAAAGTTATGTAATAAAAAGAAATTAATCGTAAATGAAGATGAAATTGAAAATGTAATAGGTGGAATATATGATTGCTTGTATTTTGAAAACCTAGACGAACAAGCGGTAAAAAAAAGCCTATCAGGTATATTTAAAGAAAATGAGGATTTTTTAAGATACTTATTAACTCGCTCTTTTTTGTATCTTATGGAGCTTTATTTAAAACAAAAAAATAAAAAAAGCATCTCATCATTAATGAATGGAATTAGAAAGATTTTAGAGATATTTAATGATGAAAACTATAAAAAATCTCATGCAGTTCACACTCATAACTTTATAGATAGTATAATAGAAGAAGAGAGTATGTTTAGCTTGCATGAAGATATTGTAAGTATATTCTCTAAAATCCATCAAGCAAACAAAGAGCTTGAATTTTTAAATCTTTATGAGGGGATTTGTGTCAGAAATTTTGGCAAAATTATTAAAATCGAAGACGATTTAGTGACTTGCCAAGTGCCACTTTTGCAAATTTTAGCTATGATTGAAGAGAAAAATGCTTACATTGTAAAAAATTCATTTACGGCAAATCATGTAAAAGCAGAGGTGGAAGAGTTTGATATTTCTCAAAAAACAGTTACATTAAGAAACTTTGTAAGACTTTCAAATATGCCAGCTAGTCAAAGAATACATACAAGAGTGCACCCTAAAAAGAATATTTTGGTCACATTGCAAAATGATGAACAAAATCTTGAAGGGCTTATGTATGATATATCTAAAGGTGGCTTAGCCTTACTTAGTAAAACAGAGTTTTCGTGCCAAGAAGGAGATGTGCTTGGCGTCAGTTTTGATTTAACACTTCCTAAAAGTGGTGAGACAAAAACAGTAAATCTTGATGCAGAGTTGATTATATTAATTGATTTTGAAGGCAATTATAGGTATTGTTTAAAAACTCTACCAAATGAGCATGAAGATTTTATAGCTATGTATACAGACCAAAGAGAAGAAGAGACTTTAAAGGGGCTACAAGATAGACTTTGCAATATAAAAAATTGATAATTTTTCGTATCAGATAAAATAGTTTATCTGATACTTATATTGTGTCATTATTTTTTACTCCACGAAATCAAAACATCTTCCATAATCTTTTTAATATCTCCATCTAAAATGGAATCCACTTGTGAATAGCCGATATTGCTTCTATTATCTTTTACTTGTTGGTATGGTTGGAGTACATAGGAGCGGATTTGATGCCCCCAGCCGATTTCACTTTTTTCAACTCCCTCTTTTTCGGCTCTTTGTTTTTCAAGTTCAAGCTCATAAAGGCGAGATTTTAGCATTTTTAAAGCACTTGCATAGTTTTTATGTTGGCTTCTGTCGTTTTGGCATTGCACGACGATATTTGTTGGGATATGGGTTAAACGAATGGCAGAGTCGGTTTTGTTTACATGTTGCCCTCCAGCCCCACTGGCCCTATAAGTATCCTTTCTTACATCTTTATCTTCAATCACTATATCAATATCATCATCAACTTCAGGACTTACCATAACTGAGCTAAATGAAGTATGGCGTTTTGCATTGGAGTCAAAGGGACTAATCCTAACAAGTCTATGAATGCCATTTTCTGCTTTTAAGTATCCATAAGCATTTTCACCTTTTATGATAAAACTTACATCTTTAATGCCAGCCTCATCGCCATCTTGATAATCAAGCGTTTCAACACTAAAGCCCTCTCTCTCAGCCCATCTTAAATACATTCTATATAACATTGACGCCCAGTCTTGACTCTCTGTTCCTCCAGCTCCTGGGTGGATTGAGATTATCGCATTTTTGTTATCATCTTCGCCACTAAGCATCATGGCTATTTCGAGATTTGTTATGATATTTTCAAGATTTTGCGCATCGTCAAAGCAAGACTCTATGGTTTCGCTATCTTCTTCTTCTTTGCCAAGCTCATAAAGACCAACTGCGTCATCAAGTGCATTTTTCGCTTTTGAGTAGGCTTTGAAGATATTTGTTATTTTATTTTTCTTTTTTTGGATTTTTGTGGCATTTTCCACATCGCTCCAAAAATCTTCGCCTTGCTCGATTTGCTCAATCTCTTTTAGTCTTTTTTCTATATCGTCAGGTTTTATAATTTTAAAAATATTTGAAATTTTTATTTCCAAACTCTTTAGAAGCTCGGTATATTCGTAATCGTCCAACTCAATTCCTAATTTTGGTATAATAATATAAATATTTTATCCAAAGAAGGCTTATATGACAATAATTAAGATAACAAAAAAAATAAAAGAGGAAACAAAATGAGCAAAACATTGCAATTAATATCTTTAGGTTGCAATAAAAATCTAGTAGATAGTGAAATAATGCTAGGGAGATTGAAAAACTATAAGCTAACAGATGAAAGCGAAAGTGCTGATGTTTTGATAGTAAATACTTGCGGCTTTATAGGGGAGGCAAAAAAAGAGAGTTTAAATACCATTTTTCAAATCCATGAGAAGAGAAAAAAAGGCTCTATTTTGGTAGTAACTGGGTGTTTGATTGAAAGATATAAAGATGAGCTTATGAGAGATTTGCCTGAAGTTGACCTTTTTACAGGGGTTGGAAATTATCACGAAATTGATGAAATAATCGAGTTAAGACAAAATCGTTTTAGTCCAAAAACCTATCTTCAACATGGTGAAGATAGGGTCATTACAGGCTCAATCTCCCACGCTTACATAAAACTAAGCGAGGGCTGTAATCAAAAATGTTCATTTTGTGCAATTCCTGGTTTTAAAGGCAAGCTCCAATCAAGAAATATAAGTGAAATTGTTTTAGAAGTGCAAAGTTTGGTACAAAAAGGATTTTATGATTTTAGCTTTATAAGTCAAGATAGTAGTTCGTATGGTAGGGATTTAGGGTTAAAAGATGGGCTTATTGAGCTAATTGACGCAATCGAGGGTATTGAGGGGGTAAAAAGTGCTAGGATTTTATATTTATATCCAACAACTACAAGTGATGAGTTAATTAAAAAAATTATCACCTCACCTCTTTTTCATAACTATTTTGATATGCCAATACAACATATTAGTGATAGTATGCTCAAAAGAATGAAAAGAGGGGCAGGTAAAAAACGCATAAATGAACAGTTAAACCTCATGAAAAGTGGCGAAAATAGCTTTATCCGAACTTCCATAATCGTAGGGCACCCCTGTGAGAGTGATGAGGAGTTTGATGAGGTTTGCGAGTATTTAAGTGAGTTTGACTTTGATAGGGTAAATATTTTTGCCTATTCAGACGAAGAGGATACTAGTGCTTATGAAATGACAGATAAGATAAGCCAGTCCTGTATGGACGAGCGAATAGAGAGACTAAATGAAATCGTCATGCAAAAAACCAAAAAAAGTCTCAAGTCTCAAATCGGCAAAACCATAAAAGCAGTTTTAGACGGAGAAAGCGAAGAGGGAGAATTTTTCTTAAGCGCAAGGGCATTAAGCTGGTCGCCTGAAATCGATGGAGAGATTTTAATAAACGATACAGAAGTAATGAACCCAAAATTTGGCAAAATTTATCAAGTTTATATAAGTGAATTAGCTGGAGATAAACTTGTAGGACAAATAGTAGGTTCTTAAGTTAGTTATTTATGGATATTTTTTTCTCATATATGATTAAAAATATCCATAAATTAAATATACTAAAGTGCCATTAAGTAAATTTTTATTTAAAAACCCTTTTAAAAATCTCATCTACATTTTTAGTATAGTAGCTATAATCAAAACATTTTTTTATCTCTTCGCCATTTATTTTTTCTTTTAGTTCTGTGTCATTAAGTAAGTATTGTAAAAATAGGCTTTGATTTTCGTCATTTATGGCAGGTTTTCCCAGCTGTAAATCTTCCCAAACTTTCATGGCGTTTCTTTGGACTATTTTGTAAGCTTTTTCACGACTTACTCCACGAGAGGGAAGTTCTAGTAAGACTCGTTGAGAAAATACAAGCCCACCTGTTAGGTTTAGATTTTTTAGCATATTTTCTGGATAAACCACAAGTTTTTCTAAAAGTCCAGAAAGCCTTGTAAGCATAAAATCAGTTGTTATAAAAGCGTCTGGCAAGATAAATCTTTCGACTGAGCTATGAGAAATGTCTCTTTCGTGCCAAAGTGCCACATTTTCTAGTGCAGGGGTAGCGTATGAGCGGATTATACGGCAAAGTCCTGTTATATTTTCACTCAAAACTGGGTTTCTTTTGTGTGGCATTGCAGAACTTCCTTTTTGTCCTTTGTTAAAAAACTCTTCGCATTCATAAACTTCAGTTCTTTGATAGTGACGAATGGCTACTGCTATTTTTTCACAACTAGAAGCTAGTAGGGCTAGGGCGTTGAAAAGTTGTGCGTAGCGGTCTCTTTGAATGATTTGGTTGGAGACTGGGGCAGGGCGGAGTTTCAGGTTTTTGCAGACTAATTTTTCAAGCTCAAGTGGAGCGTGAGCAAAATTTCCCATAGCACCACTTACTTGCCCTACTGAAATGACTTTTAAAACTTGCTTTAAATTTTTTAAATTTCTTTTCATCTCATCGTACCAAATGGCAAGTACCAAACCAAAAGTAATAGGCTCTCCATGTATGCCGTGACTTCTACCGACCATCAAAGTATTTTTATGTTCATTAGCACGAGTTTTTAAAGTTTTTAGTAAAAACTTTACATCTTTTATGATTAGCTTTAGTGACCGTTTCATCTGTAAAGCAACCGCAGTATCTATGCAATCACTTGAAGTCATGCCATAATGAACCCAGCGACTCTCTTGGCCTAAACTCTCACTCACACATGTTAAAAATGCTATCACATCGTGTCTTGTCTCTTTTTCGATTTCTTCTATTCGTTCGATGTTAAAACTTGCGTTTTTTAAAATCTTTTCGCAGTCTTCATCTGGGATAAGACCTAGTTTATTCCAAGCTTTAACAACTGCTTTTTCTACTTCAAGCCAAGCATCAAATTTAGCCTGCATAGTCCAATTTTTAGCCATTTGTTCACGAGAGTAACGCTGTATCATTATTTTTTGCCTTTAATTTATGTTATAATAGTTTAAACATTTTAACAAATTAAGGGTAAATAATGCCTTACGAAAAGCAAAAATTTAAGATAAAAAAGCCGACACTTGCATTTAGTTTTTTGATAGATGAGTTTGATTTGAGTATGAAAGAGGCTCAAAGATGGGTCGATAGATATAGGCTTTATAAAAATGGTACTTGTGTTCTTGAAAAAAATGCTAAGCTGGTTGGAGAAGTGGAAGTGGTGCTTTATGTACCAAAATCTCGTGGACTAAAACCAGCTTACGAAGAGGAGGATTTTGTCATTTACGATAAGCCAAGTGGGGTTTTGGTTCATCCAACGAGTAGGGATTGTGAGTATTGTTTATTTGATGAGATTTTAAGTGATTTTGGCTCAAATGCTCACATCGTCCATAGACTTGATAAGCAAACTTCAGGGCTTATCATGGTGGCAAAACATAGAAAAGCTGAAGCGAAGTTAAAAATGCTTTTTGAAAAAAGGGAAGTGCAAAAAAGTTATTTGGCAATGGCAAGAGGTAGATTTGACAATGCTTTACATGTGGACGCTCCTCTTAAGCTTAATAACAATTATGAAGATATAAAAGTAAGAATGCTTGTAGATGAGAGTGGCAAGCCAAGTGTTACTGATTTTGAGCCTTTGAAATATTTTGAAGATATTAACGCAACACTTTTACGCGTTATGCCAAAAACAGGAAGACAACATCAGATTAGAGTACATTTGTTTCACGTGAAACATCCTATAATTGGAGATAATCTTTATGGTGTAAGCACCGAAGTTGCAAAAAGTTATCTTGATGGAAGCATGGACGAGAGCCAATGTAAAAAAGTTTTAGGGGCCTCAAGACTACTTTTGCACGCCCAATCTTTAGAGTTTGAGTATGAGGGTAGGGCATATAGATTTGAAAGTAAAAAAGATGTAGCAAGTGAGTTTTATGAGTTAGCTAAGGGTTAAAACAGACTAATATACTTAAATGTTAGCGGTTAGTTCATTTTGGTTCATTATTACTCCACCAACAAATAATCTGAATAATTAAGCAGCATACCTAATACTAGGGTGCTTAAAAAAATTAGCAACTTTTTCTTGATTTTTAACTATA
>PDWI01007657.1_pt1 | contig 12978 bp, 4 predicted proteins | sample 1430891 | NCBI WGS metagenome assembly PDWI01 (sample SAMN01162508, study PRJNA174530) | Oral metagenome, whole genome shotgun sequencing project. | biome: Marine environment; feature: Marine mammal; material: Swab sample of the gingival sulcus; isolation source: swab sample of gingival sulcus... | reverse complement strand
ATTCGTATCTTCCATTGTCAACTTCACTGGCTTTGCTTCACCTGTAAATGTTGGTTCTGGTTGGAAGTCTACTGTTCCATCAGCTTTAAGTGTATAAACACCTTCTCCTGGTACTGTCAATGTATTTCCATTAACTGTTGAACCTGCTGGTTGACCAGCTGTGCTAAATGCAAGTGTTGAACTGTCCATTGGCACACCATCATCTCCTTTTTTGAATTTAGGTGTTCCTGTTTGTTTTTGACCTTGAATATCAACTGATGTCGCATCTTTAGCAGTTGGTGTAACAGGTATTACTGTTGCTTGATACGACCCCTCTGCTTTTGTTCCGTTTGTATCAACTCTTACAACTGTTAATTTAGTACCTGTTGTTTCAGCATCTTTACCAAACTCTTTTTCTGGTGTAAACGTTACCGTACCATCTGCTGATACAGTATAAGTCCCTTCTCCTGCAATAACAACGGTATCTTTTTCTTGACCATCTGCTGGGTCTATTAATTTTGCTGGCACGTTGTTATCCATTGGTACATTAGCATCACCTGGTGTAAAATCAACTTTTGCCGATTGTTCTACACCTTGAGCCCCACGAGTTGTTTCGTGTTCACCCGTTGGCGTTACCGCTGTAACTGTTGGCGTATATTTAGCCGTTGCTGGTGTTCCGTTAGTATCAACTCTCTTAACTGTTACACCTGTTCCTGGTCCTACAAATGTTGGTAGTGGCACAAATGTAACCGTACCATCTGGGGCTACTGTATAAGTACCCTCATTTGGAACTGTAATACTATCTACCTCATTACCATTTTCATCTATTAACTTCGCTGGAACAGTAGTATCAATTGGCACCACAGCATTACCTGCTATAAATGTTGGTGCTCCTGTTTGTGTTGCTCCTTGAATATTTGTTGTTTCTTTTGGAGTTGCAGAAGGCGTTACTGGAATTACTGCTGGTGTATAAACAGCATCCATTGTTTTTTTACCATCTATTAAATAACCTACTGTTTCTCCTTTATTATTATTTTCAAGAGGTTCTCCTGGATTTTGATTTTTCTGAGCAGGCTCTTCATAAGTCCAACCAGTATCACTTCCATTTTGATCAATTGCACGAAGCACAACACCTTTTGCTTTAGTTGCCCCTGTCCATTGTGGGTCTGGTGTAAAGGTCACTTCTCCTGTTGCTGAAACTACATAACTACCAATACCTGCCTCTACATAAGCATCCCCAACTGGCACAAGTGTACCATCTGGTTTTACTATCTGTACAGGATGTGTAGCATCAATTTGCATTCTATTAACTTCTGTATTCCCTGCTCCCTTTATCTTACCATATGCTCTAAATCCATCATTAGCAACAAAATTCGCCGTTTGTACTTGACCTTGTAAACCTGTTGTCGTTTTCTTTTCTCCTCTTGGTGGATGAATTACAAATACAGCAAAATCTTCAACCTCACCAGAATACGCATATCCAGTAGGTCTTAATATTTGATCTCTATCTACAGCCGTACGAATACGCATACCTAATTGCTGTAAATCTGTTTTTGTTAATTGTTTTTTATTATTAAACACTAAGGTTATCCCTTGAGAACCAGATCCAGTAACCTCTATAACTTCCGAACCTTCATCTTCATCAAAAATACCATTACCATCAAAATCTACCCAACCTTTTACAAATGAAGAAACATCTCCTGCTTTATTGGCTACGATATCCATAGTAAAACGATGTAAATCAGCTCTATGTATTGCATAGAATTTTGGATTTTGAGGTGTTCCTCCAACTAATTGAGACTCACCTTCATCTCCACCATATAAATCATCACGGAACCAATCTGCACCAGGCATACCCAAATCCATATCAGCTTCAGTAACACCAACATATGGTTGTTTTGTTATCGCTTCTCCAGGTAAAAATCTCATAAGGTGGTTAGCATCACCATAACCTTTTGGGGCATCACCTTCATCCATCACCACGAAACCAAACATAGAAGATTGCTTACCTCTTGAATTGATAAATATACCTACCTCACTTGCTTGTCTTGAAATCACTAAAGGTGTAGATTCTTTTGGATCTGCACTTTTTCTATTAGAAAAACCTCCAAAGAACTCACTACCTAAACCTAAGTGTGGTTTATCATTAGATTTATTTGTTATGTATGGATGCTTTCTATTTACTGAAGTATCACCCAATACAGCACCTTTACCTGAATGAATTATGACATCTTTTAAAAATTGTTTTTTATCCGCATCACTCAATGCCTTATACACAGGGTTCTCTATAGCATCAGTTGTTGTAAAGAATAACTCAGGAAACACTTTTATAGGATTTGCCCCATATCTACTTGAAAGATAATTATACAAACCTACATCTCCTACTGCTGGCATAGCACTAGGATCATTAGCCATATTAGCAAGCATTTCCCAAGGTTCACCATTAGTCAAGAAACCTGTCCATTCACGACCATTTGTAGCATTACACTCTTCACCATCGGCAACCACTAATGTTGGCTTAACTTTTTTACCAAAATATTCAGCTTCTAACTTAAAATACACCCCAGAGTTCGACTGATTATCCCCCGCAGAAATTGTTGTTTCTCCAGGAACTGCAAAACCTGCCTCAGCAAGATATGAGTAACTTTGTTGAGGTTCTAAAACAATTCTTTTTCTACTTGCATCCCAGTTTGTTGCATTAGGGTCATAACTATAATACGCTAACGCAGCTCTAGGTGTTCTATCAATAATAGCTTCAAGCTCTGCCACATTTGCCGCACCTAACGCCGATGCTGTAATTTGTGAAGCATTAAGTATTTCCCAGAAACGCTTACCATCAACTTCATGCTGAGCCATTAGAGCTGCATCTTTAGCTTCTGGATAAAACTCATATATCCTATCCAAATATTGCTTAGTAGCATTAAAAGGTTTAAATGCAGTCACCGTAGCCGTAATAGTATAACCTGTCGTAGGATTTAATACTATTTGACTCCCTACTTTAAGAGCCTTTCTACCATCAGACAGCACATCAACATTAGTTGCATTTGAGAAATCAGCCCAAATAATCTGTCTTTCAAGTCTTTCTTTAGCCTTACCTGTAACTGGCGGTTGATAAATATTTAACTCTTTTTTTATAGGTGTTGTCGTTTGACCACACACTATATTGACAGAAAACACCATCAACAAAGCCAGTCCTAAAACCAATCTTTTAGAAATGTAATTTTGTTTCATTTACTTTTTATTTTAAAAATTATACATAATCATTTATATGACCCATCATTAACTGATAAGTCACATTAAATACTTTGGTTGCAAATATACTAAAAAAATATTAAACCACCTCATTTTTCTACCCCCCCCCTTAATAAAATAACACACTAATAATCAATGTGTTATATTTTTATAAATTATATTAAAGTGTAACTATTCAAAATTAAAATTGCAATTTCAGTTCAGTTGCTTTTGGGCATACCTATAATTTTCTGTTAAGAATTGTTAATATTTAGGCGATTAAGCCGAGTTGGTGTTTGAGCAATTTTGAAGAAATTGTGAGTTAAAATCATTCAAACTATTATCAGTGGGGACGCCCCGTACCGATTTATTGTAACTTTTTTTAGGTAAAAAATCACAATAAATTAGGCTTATCAGAAGCAACCGAACTGAAACTACAATCGTAACTTCATTTATAGTCCTTTCCTTCGTTCTTCCTTCGTTTAGTCTTCGTATGATTTAGGTTTATTTAAGACTATTGATAATTCAATAATTTAGTTGTTTATTAAATTCAATAGTTATTAACTTTGGTATGGTTTATGAAATGAGATAAATACCTTATATTTGCATATGCTTAGACGAATTTTACAACTATTAATCTTTATCAGTTTGGTAAAGGTTAACGCACAGAATATTAAGACTATACAACTAAAACCTGTTGGTAGTAAAGAGCAATTAAGTATTGTACCCTTAGGGACGAGACTTGAACTCTCTTTTGATGACTTAGATGCTGATAATAAGGAATATCAATATAAAATAGTACACCAAACTTATGATTGGCAAACAAGTAACTTAATGCCAAGCCAATATATTAATGGATTTCAGCAAAATTATATTACTCAAACAAGTTATTCTTTTAATACTTTACAAGAATATACGCACTATTCTGTGAGTTTTCCTAATGTTAATACACAGATTACTAAAACAGGAAATTATTTGATTTCTGTTTTAGATGAAGATGAAAATATTATTTTTTCAAGACGTTTTACTTATTATGATACTAAAACCTTAGTAGGTGTATCGGTAATCCCTTCACGTGTTTCTCAATCTTTAAATGAGTCTCAGAATGTTCAGGCTATTGTTAATTATAAGAATTTTAATATTAACAATCCACAAAGTGAAATAAAGGTGGCAATTCTACAAAACAATAATTGGAACTCTGTTCAGTATAATAAACTACCACAATACACTAAACCTCAACAATTAATTTATGCTTATGTCAATAGGAATAATTTTAAAGGTGGTAATGAGTTTAGACATTTTGATACTAAAAGTATTAGAGATACAAATATTGATATCTATCAGACAGAATTAAAGGATATTTATCATCATTATTTATATGGTTCTACGCCTCGTAAAGACTTGCCTTATAGTTATAATCCTGATGCTAATGGGCAGTTTATTATTCGTACATTAGATGGTGAAGACCCTAATACTGAGGCTGACTATAGTATTGTACATTTTACACTTGATACTATGGAGTATGATGATAAAAGTGTTTATATTGTTGGACAGTTTAATAATTATGATCTCTCAGAAGCCTATAAAATGACTTATCACAACAATGCTTATACCGCAGAATTGAAGTTAAAACAAGGTTTTTATGATTATAAGTATGTTATATTAAACAATGACAATACAATAGATGAAAGTTCTATTGATGGTTCATTTTATCAAACCGATAATGAGTATACGGTTTTAGTATATTACCACCCTATTGGCAGTTTGTATGACCAAGTTATAGGCGTGGGTCGTGGTTATGTGAAAAATTAAATGTATTTCTATAAAAACAAAAGAGTTGGCGTTTACCAACTCTTTTGTTTTTTTTTTGAGACTAAAACTTAGCCCTCTATTTTCATAGAAAGTTCTAACCAGCGTTCTTCTTTTTCTTCTAAAGTATTGATAATCTCTTGTAATTCTAGGGATTTTTCATTAATATCATCCATAGCAATAGTACCTTGTGTGAATTGTTGCTCTAATTCTGTTTTTTTCTTTTGAAGTTTTTCAATAGCCACCTCTAACTGCCCAAATTCTCGTTTGTCGTTATAACTTACTTTTGGTTTTTCTGTAATTGGTTCTTCTATAACTTCATTAATTACCTCTTCATTATTATCACTTTTAGAATCTTCACTACTATCGTATATTCTAAAATCGGAATAATTACCCGGAAAGTTCTCAATGATACCATCACCTCTAAATACGAATAGACTATCTACGATTTTATCCATAAAATAACGGTCGTGGGATACTACTATTAAGTTTCCGGGGTAATCTAATAAGAAACTTTCTAGAACATTAAGCGTCACGACATCTAAATCATTCGTAGGCTCATCAAGTATTAAGAAATTTGGGTTTTGTATGAGTACGGCACATAGATATAAACGCTTTTGCTCACCACCACTTAGTTTTTCTACAAAATCGTGTTGTTGTTTACGGCTAAATAGAAAACGCTCTAAGAGTTGCCCTGCTGAGATTTTACGCCCCTTAGTTAGTGGAATATACTCACCAAACTCTTTAACCACATCTATTACTTTCTGCCCCTCTTTTATATTTATTCCTTTTTGGGTATAATAGCCAAACTTTACGGTATCCCCTATAACTATCTTACCCCCATCTAAATCCAATCCACCAGTAAGCATATTTAAGAAGGTTGATTTTCCAGTACCATTTTTACCGATAATACCGATACGCTCACCACGTTTAAAGACATAATCAAAGCCATCTAAAATCTTTTGCTCACCAAAACTCTTTTTTAGTTTATGTAGTTCTACTATCTTACTACCTAAACGTTCCATATTGATTTCTAGTTGTACTTCATGTTCTTTACGGCGTTGGCTTGCTCGTTCTTTGATTTCTTTGAAATCATCAATACGTGACTTAGACTTAGTTGTTCTGGCTTTTGGTTGGCGACGCATCCATTCTAACTCTTTTTTAAATAAACTCTTAGCCTTACTTAGATTGACCGCCTCTAAGGCTTTTCGTTCCTCTTTGTTTTGTAAGTAATAAGAATAATTACCTTTATATTTATAGAGTTGCCCATTATCTAACTCAATAATTTCATTACAAACACGTTCTAAGAAATAACGATCGTGAGTTACCATAAAGAGTGTTATCTTCTCTTTCTTAAAGAAATCTTCAAGCCATTCTATCATCTCTAAATCTAAATGGTTGGTAGGCTCATCTAAAATCAATAAGTCAGGACTATTAATCAAAATAATAGCCAATGCCAAACGTTTTTTCTGCCCTCCTGAGAGTTCACTGACTTTTTGATGTAAGTCTTCTAATTTTAATTTTGATAAAATCTGTTTGTATTGCGTTTCAAAATCCCACGCGTTATGGCGTTCCATAAGTTCAAAGGCCTTTTGGTAGTTTTCCGTATCACTTGGATCTTCCAAAGCCTTTTCATACTGGTGAATAATTGGTAATATCTTACTCTCTGTTGAAAATATGGTTTCCTCAATGGTAAGTTCTTCATCAAAGTTAGAGTCTTGTGCTAAGTAAGCGATATGTAAACCTTTACGACTAATGACTTGCCCTGAATCAGGAGTATCTTTTCCTGCTACGATGTTTAATATTGATGTTTTCCCTGTGCCATTTTTGGCTACAAAGGCAATCTTTTGATCTTTATTAATTCCAAATGATAAGTCGCTAAATAAGACACGCTCACCATATGATTTTGATATATTTTCAACTGTTAAATAATTCATCTTTTTACTCTTTTATTACTTATTAATACGCCTTTTAATTTCATTGAGTTTCATTAATGCCTCAACAGGTGTTAGTGTATTAATATCTATACCTAAAATATCTTCACGAATTTCTTCTAAGAGTGGATCATCTAACTGAAATAAACTTAATTGCATCCCATCTTCGGAAGATGTTTTTAAGGTATCTTCTATATTTTTATTAGAGTGCGATGCCTCTAAGTCCTTTAATATTTTATTCGCTCTATGTATTACTTGATTAGGCATACCTGCTAACTTAGCTACGTGAATACCAAAACTATGATTACTTCCGCCTTCTACTAATTTACGTAAAAAGATAATAGAACTATCTAACTCTTTGACAGATACGTTAAAATTCTTAATACGTTCAAAAGTACTAGTCATTTCATTAAGCTCGTGGTAATGTGTTGCAAATAAAGTTTTTGCCTTTGTTGGATGTTCGTGTAAGTATTCGGTAATTGCCCACGCAATAGAAATACCATCATAAGTAGATGTTCCACGGCCTATTTCATCTAAAAGGACTAAACTTCTTTGAGAAATATTATTTAAAATAGATGCCGTTTCGTTCATCTCTACCATAAATGTTGATTCTCCCATAGATATGTTATCACTCGCACCAACACGTGTGAATATTTTGTCAATAATACCTATTCGTGCTGACTCAGCAGGAACAAAACTACCCATTTGAGCCAATAAGACTATAAGTGCCGTTTGTCGTAAGATTGCTGACTTACCTGACATATTAGGCCCTGTAATCATTATAATTTGTTGAGTTTCTAGGTTAAGCACTACATCATTTGCAACGTATTCTTCACCTATGGCTAATTGCTTTTCTATTACTGGATGACGACCTTTTTTTATCTCTAAATCTGTACTTTCATCTATGATAGGCTTGATGTAATTGTTATCAATAGCCAAAGTTGCAAAGCCTAACAAACAGTCAATCTCAGCGATGAGTTGTGCGTTGGTTTGTATGTCTTTAACAAAACCTATTATATACTGAATTAATTTTGCAAATAGTTCTGCTTCTAATTGCTGAATTTTATCCTCAGCACCTAGAATCTTTGTTTCGTAGTCTTTTAATTCTTCTGTGATGTAACGCTCAGCATTTACTAAGGTTTGCTTTCTTATCCACTCGGCAGGTACTTTATCTTTATGTGTATTTCTTACCTCAATATAATAGCCAAACACATTGTTAAACGCAATCTTTAAACTTGTGATACCTGTACGTTCACTCTCACGAGCAACTATATCATCTAAGAAATCTTTTCCTGAAGTGGCTATACGCCTAAGTTCGTCTAATTCTTGTGAAACTCCTGAGGCAATAGCGTTGAGTTTGTTTATATTTACTGGGGAATCCTCAAAAAGTGTTGTTTCAATCTTAGAAATAAGTTCACTACAATCACTTAATTTTAAGCCTATTTGCCTTACGGTAGTATTCTCACTTGCTAATGCTAAGGTTTTTATAGGTAAAATTGCTTTTAATGAGTTTTTAAGCAGAACAACCTCACGTGGTGATACCTTAGCCGTAGCGACCTTAGACACTAAACGCTCAATATCTGAAATCTGATTTAATTGATAGGCTACTTTTTCTAGAAAAGAGGTGTCAGATACGAAATTAGCCACCAACTCGTGACGCTGAGCAATGGCTTTAATATCTTTTAAAGGTAAGGCTAACCAACGTTTGAGTAATCTCCCTCCCATAGATGTACTTGTTTTATCTATCACATCTAAAAGCGATACGGAATTTACTGTATTACCCCCATACAACTCTAAATTACGAACTGTAAAGCGATCAAGCCACACATATTTATCCTCAGCGATGCGATTTATAGACTGAATATGCTCAATCTTATTATGTTGTGTTTCAGACAAATAATATAATACTGCCCCTGCGGAAATAATACCTGTTTCAATAGACTCTACCCCAAAGCCTTTTAAGGTTTTTACCTTGAAATGATTTGTTAAACTCTCATAGGCATATTCTTTTTGAAATACCCAATCTTCTAAATAAAAGGTGTGATAATTTGTATTATAGTACTCTAAAAAGGTTTGTCTATGTTTCTTTTCTACTAAAACTTCACTTGGCTGAAAGTTTTGCAGTAATTTGTCTATATACTCTTTATTACCTTCGGATACTAAGAACTCACCCGTAGAGACATCTAAAAAGGCTACACCGATTTGTTTTTTAGCAAAATGAACGGCTGCTAAGAAGTTGTTTGTCTTAGATTTTAACACTTCATCATTAAGTGCGACCCCCGGTGTTACTAATTCTGTAACGCCACGTTTAACGATTTTTTTAGTTAGTTTAGGGTCTTCTAATTGATCACAAATGGCTACACGAAGCCCTGCTTTTACGAGTTTAGGCAAGTAGGTATTTAAAGAATGATGAGGAAACCCAGCCAAAGCAGTTTCACTTTCGCTACCATTACCTCTTTTAGTTAATGTTATCCCTAATATCTCTGCCGACTTTTTTGCATCTTCGCCAAAGGTTTCGTAAAAATCCCCCACTCTAAACAATAACATTGCATCAGGATATTTTGCCTTAATGCTATTATACTGTTTCATTAATGGAGTTACTTTCTTTGTTTTTGCCAAGGTTTTATCATTTTTAGTTAAAGTACAAAAGTAACCTTTTTTAAGCGTTTGAGCAATGATAAATTGGGGCAAATTTTAGTACTACCAATAATTAAAGTTTTGTATTGTATTAATAATTACGAAGACATCAGAAAGTTACTATTTCTTTATACAAAAAACTGAAAAAACACTTTTATTAATAAAACTCATACTTTATTAAATATTTAGCAATCAACTTTGAATGAGTTTTCTTTGTCTTTCCTTCGTTTATCTTTCGTTTATACTAGGTAAAAACATTGCTTAACGTGGATTATTGATATCTCAATGATTTGGATATTTTAGTAAAAACTTTTTAGATATAGTTGAATACTTACTCATTAATAAAAGTGATTTTTAGAATTATCAAACATTAAATTTTTCATTAGGCCACTATTTATTCTTGATATTTGAATGTTTTATTCATAATGAATTAGTATTTTTGTCATATGCTTGATAATATAGACATTAACGAATTACGTAAATTACCTGAGGATAAGCTAAATGTATTAGCACAAGAACTTCGGGAATTTATCATTGATGTGGTTTCAACCAAAGGGGGACACCTTGGTGCAAGTTTAGGAGTTATTGAACTTACTATTGCTTTGCATTATGTTTTTGATACCCCGAACGACTTATTAGTTTGGGATGTTGGCCATCAAGCCTATGGACATAAAATACTTACAGGTCGTAAATCTATTTTTAATACTAACCGACAATTAGGAGGGATTTCTGGATTTCCGAAACGCTCTGAAAGTGTCTATGATGCTTTTGGTGTTGGGCATTCTTCTACATCCATTTCGGCAGTCTTAGGTATGGCTATTGCCTCTGAACTCAAAGGTGAAGACAAGCACCATATTGCTGTCATCGGTGATGCATCTATTGCAAGTGGTATGGCTTTTGAGGCTTTAAATCATGCAGGTGATACGGATGTTAATCTGTTAGTGATTTTAAATGATAACGCTATCGGAATTGACCCTTCGGTAGGGGCTTTAAAAGATTATTTTTCTAAAATCAAAACCTCTCAAGATAATTTACAACACAATGTTTTTGAGGCTTTGAACTTTGATTATACGGGTGTCGTTGATGGTCATAACTTAACAGAACTGATTTCAGAACTCAAACGCCTTAAACAACTGAAAGGTGTTAAATTCTTACATGTCATCACAACCAAAGGTAAGGGCTTAAAAAAGGCTGAGCAAGACCAAGTTACGTATCACGCACCGAGTAAATTTGATAAAATCTCAGGAGAATTATTACCTAAACAAGATACGGGCTATACTAAATATCAAGATGTATTTGGACAGACCTTAGTGGAACTTGCAGAGGAAAACCTTAATATCGTTGCAGTTACGCCTGCGATGCTTACTGGGAGTTCTTTAACCTATATGAAGAGATGTTTTCCGAAACGTACCTTTGATGTGGGTATTGCTGAACAACACGCCGTAACACTATCGGCAGGTATGGCAACACAAGGTTTAATACCTTATTGTAATATTTATTCATCATTTATTCAACGTGCCTATGACCAAATTATTCACGATGTGGCTTTACAAAACTTAAATGTTATCTTTTGTTTAGACCGTGCTGGTTTGGTTGGTGAAGATGGTGCTACACATCACGGCGTTTTTGATTTGGCATTTTTAAGATGCATTCCTAATCTTATTATTTTTGCTCCTCGTAATGAGATTGAACTTCGTAATATATTATATACTGCACAATTAGGTTTAAATCAACCTATTGCAATTCGTTACCCAAGAGGTTATGGACATATAAAAGACTGGCAAACAACTTTTGAAAGTATCACAATAGGCAAAGGAGAATGTTTACGTAAAGGTAAACATACAGCAGTTTTATCTGTGGGTACTATTGCTCAGAATGTTACTGAGGCGATAGGTTTATCTAACAAAGAAATTTCGCATTATGATATGCGTTTTATTAAGCCACTTGATGAGGGATTGTTACACGATATCTTCAAAACTTACTCAAAAATCATAAGTATTGAAGATGGTGTGGTTAATGGTGGTTTTGGTAGTGCAGTTTCGGAATTTGCCACTAAATATCACTATACTAATCACATTATAAACTTAGGTATTCCTGATAATTTTGTGGAACATGGCACCATTGAAGAACTTCAAAAACTATGTAATATTGACCCACTTAGTATTTTAAAACATTTTTAGAAATAAAAAAGCCACAGATTTTCTTTAATCTGTGGCTTTTTATATTGTTTAAACAATACTACACTAATGTAGATTGTGTCATTTCTTCTGGTTTATCAACTCCCATTAAATCAAGGATTGTTGGTGCTATATCACCTAATATCCCATCTTTTACTTGTTTTATATCTTTATCTACAAGTATGAATGGCACAGGGTTAGTGGTATGTGCTGTGTGTGGTGTCCCATCAGGGTTAATCATTGTTTCACAGTTTCCGTGGTCAGCAATGATAAGTGTTGTATAGTTATTATCTAATGCTGTTGTCACTACTGATTTTACGCACTCATCAACGGCTTCGCAGGCTTTTACTGCAGCTTCAAAGACTCCTGTATGCCCTACCATATCGCCATTAGCAAAGTTTAAACATACGAAATCTACCTCTCCTTTTTCAAGTTCAGGATTAATAGCATCACGAATTTCATAAGCACTCATCTCTGGCTTTAAATCGTAAGTAGCCACTTTTGGTGATGGACATAATAGACGCTTTTCACCTTCAAACTCTTTTTCACGACCACCTGAGAAAAAGAAAGTTACGTGAGGATATTTCTCAGTTTCTGCAATACGTATTTGTTTTTTTCCTGCTCTTTCTAATACTTCACCTAAAGTGTTCGTAATATCTTTATTATCATAGATAACTTTAATACCTTTAAAACTTGCATCATAATTTGTCATTGTTACATAGTATAAGGGCATAGTTTTCATACCAAACTCTGGCATATCCTCTTGTGATAATACTTTTGTTAATTCACGCCCTCTGTCTGTACGAAAGTTAAAGAAAATAACGACATCATCTGCTTTAAGTTTCACTATTGGCTCTCCGTTTTCAGTCATAATAATTGGCTTGATGAACTCATCGGTTACCTCATTTTCATAACTTGCCTTAATACTTTCAACGGCATTTTCTGAGTACTCGCCTTTTCCTTCAACGATAGCATCGTATGCTAATTTAATACGTTCCCAACGATTATCTCTATCCATAGCATAATAACGACCAGTAATACTTGCTAATTTACCAGTAGTTTTTGCCATATGCTCCTCTAACTCATTAATGAAATATGCCCCTGATTTAGGATCACAGTCACGCCCATCAGTAAACGCATGCACGTATACATTTTCTAAACCTTCCTCTTTTGTTGTATTAAGTAAAGACTTTAAATGCTCAATGTGTGAG
>PDWI01007655.1_pt1 | contig 12978 bp, 9 predicted proteins | sample 1430891 | NCBI WGS metagenome assembly PDWI01 (sample SAMN01162508, study PRJNA174530) | Oral metagenome, whole genome shotgun sequencing project. | biome: Marine environment; feature: Marine mammal; material: Swab sample of the gingival sulcus; isolation source: swab sample of gingival sulcus... | reverse complement strand
ACAGCTCTGGATAAGCCCACCAATACGCACTGGCTGTTCATGGCCCCAGTCTTTCAAATTATGGATATCGCTATCGACCACGGTCTTGATCTCGTTCATACTCGCTGCCAGAGGATGGCCGGTAATATAGAAGCCGACGGTCTCTTTTTCCTGGGCCAACCGGGTTCGCTCGTCCCATTCCGGGATATCAGGCATCGGTGTTTCGTTGAGCTCGGTTGTTTGTCCTTCGGGCTGCGGCGCGACAGAGAACAGGGACATCTGGCCGCTTTGCAGGTCGCGTTGTACTGCCTTGGCCTTTTCTATTGCTGTGTCGAGTACTGCCATATACTGGGCTCGTTTATAGCCTAAGGAATCCATGGCTCCTGACTTGATCAGCGATTCGATGACCCGTGAATTGACCCGGCGGGCATCGACCCGATTGCAGAAATTTGACAGTGAGGTAAAAGCACCATTTTTTTCTCGTTCTTCGATAACAGAATCAAGGGCTGCCTCTCCGACGTTTTTTACTGCAGCCAGACCAAAACGAATCTTGTTGTCTTTGACTGTAAAATCTTTGAAACTTGCGTTGACGTCCGGGGGCAATACATCAATATCGTGTTCCTTGCATTGGTTGATATAGGTGACTACCTTATCGGTATTATTCATATCGCACGAAAGCAGCGCGGCCATGAACTGTGCTGGATAATGGGCCTTAAGATAGGCGGTTTGATAGGCAACCAGGGCATAGGCTGCGGAGTGTGATTTGTTAAAACCGTACCCGGCAAACTTGGCCATCAGATCAAAGATATACTCAGCCTTATCTTCAGGAATATTATTTTCTTTGGCACCGGCCATGAATTTGGTTTTTTCCTGCTCCATGACCTCAGGAATCTTTTTCCCCATGGCACGACGCAGAATATCGGCATCACCCAACGAGTAATTGGCCAGGACGTTGGCAATGGCCATGACCTGTTCCTGATAGACAATAACACCGTAGGTCTCTTCAAGGATCGGTTTGATTTGCGGTAGTGGATAATCAGCCTCTTTCCTGCCGTGCTTGGTCTCGACAAAAGTGGTGACCATGCCCGAGTCAAGCGGGCCGGGACGATACAGGGCCACCAGGGCGACGAGATCGCTGAACTGTTCGGGTGCCATATTGACCAGGAGTTCCCGCATACCAGAACTTTCCAGCTGAAAAACGCCCAGGGCATCACCACTGCGCAAAAGTTCATAGGTTTTTGCATCATCTAGAGGTATTGCAGAGATATCAAGGTCTCGGCCAGTATCAGACTTGACATGTTTTACTGCCTTATCGATGACTGTGAGCGTTTTTAAACCCAGAAAATCAAATTTAATAAGTCCGGTCATCTCGGTATGTTTCATATCATACTGGGTGACCGTCTCCTCTTCACTATGGCCGCGGCAGGTGGGCAGATATTGGCTCATAGGGCCTGGAGAAACGACAACGCCAGCGGCATGGATGCCGGTATGCCGGGCGAGACCTTCGAGGGTCTTGGAGACACTGAGAAGTTCCTGGATTCTGGGATCAGCGTCTGCGGCTTCGCCAAGTTTGGGTTCTTCAGCAAGGGCCTTGTCCAGGGTCATCTTGGGGTGTTCGGGAACCAGCTTGGCGATCTTGTCTACTTCACCAAAAGGAATGTCGAGAACTCGGCCTACATCACGAATTACTCCTCTGGCCTTCATGGTTCCATAGGTGATGATCTGGGCAACGTGCTTTGCGCCGCCATATTTGTCACGTACATATTCAATGACCTCACCCCGTCGGTCCATGCAGAAATCGACATCAAAGTCGGGCATTGATTTTCGTTCAATATTCAAGAAACGTTCGAAAATGAGGCCGTGAGGAATGGGATCAATATTGGTGATTGCCATGCAATAGGCGGCAAGACTTCCAGCCCCGGAACCTCGGCCAGGGCCGACTGGGATATCTCTATCCAAGGCCCAGTTGATGAAATCGGCCACGATCAAAAAATACCCAGGAAAACCCATGGTGATGATGACATCTATCTCCATATCGAGACGTTTTCGGTATTGTTCTTCGATTTCCGGGGTGAGATTGCCCTGGCCGCGCATTTTGGCAAAACGTTTTTCCAGCCCGGTAAGACAGGCCGTCTTGAACATTGATTCCAGGCTCTCTCCTTCGGGGACCGGGAAGTTGGGGAAATGGTAGCTGCCCAGGTCTATTTCAAGATTGCAGCGGTCGGCGATTTCCTGAGTGGTGCTGATGGCTTCCGGGCAATAGGCAAAGGCCTGGCGCATTTCATCGGCAGATTTGAGATAAAATTCATCGGTGGAAAAACGAAATCTTTTGGGGTCGTTAATGGTTTTCCCGGTCTGGATACAGAGCAGAACTTCGTGGGCATGCGCCTCTTCTCTGTTGAGGTAATGGCAGTCGTTGGTGCCCACAACCTTGACCCCGAACTCTCTGGCCAGTTTGATCATCCCTTGATTTACCGGCTGTTGCTCGGGAATGCCGTTTTCCTGGATCTCGAAATAAAGCCGATCGCCAAAGATATCAAGGAGTTCTCTTGCCTTTTCTCGAGCGCCTTCAAGATTTTTCTGGTTGACTAGGTAGGGAATTTCGCCGTGAAGACAGGCGGTGAGGGCGATGATACCTTCATTATTTTCTCTGAGAACTTCCTTATCAATCCGTGGTTTGTAATAGAATCCTTCGTGCTGGGCGATACTGGCCATCTTCATCAGGTTTTGGTAACCGGTGAAATTCATCGCCAACAGAACGATATGGTAGGCAATCTGGCCGTCTATCTGTTTTTTATCCCGTCTGCTCTCTGGGGCAATATAGAATTCGGCACCAACAATGGGCTTGATTCCAGCCTTTTTTGCCTTGGTATAAAATTCCAGGGCGCCGTACATTGCGCCATGGTCGGTAATGGCAACGCTATCCATATTGTATTCTTTGCATTTTTCCAGCAAATCGGGAATACGGATCGCACCGTCAAGAAGGCTGTATTGGCTGTGGAGATGGAGGTGGGTAAAACCTGCTGACATGGCTATTAAAATCCTTGGTTATGTTGCGAGGGGCAGCGTTGGTGGTATTTTTTGGAAACCGATGAGCAGAATGTAGCATAGCTCAGGAGATTTTTCACTGAAAAGAAGAAAAAAGACAGAAATGAAATAAATGAGTAATAACAGTATTATATGCCTTTTGTTGTGGCGATGTTGAGCCATTATCCAAAGAAATCACATCGTTTCGCAAAAGTGTTTTTTTGAGGTGCCGCAGGGTGTTGGAAATTGCTGAGGGTAAAGTTTTCTGAAAATATTTTTGGAGGTATTTTCCCCCAGCAAGCAGGATAAATGCCTTTGTGGTTTAAATTGTTCAGTCATTAGCAAGACGCGTTCAATTTTTTGAGAAGTCTTATTCCTCCCTCCCAAAAAAGTGGGATGAGTGTCTTTGTGGTTCAAGTTGCTTGATCATTACCAGGATGCGTTCAATTTCTTGTTTGGTATCACAGGTCCTGGCCAGTAAGGTGCTAAAAAACTGGAGTATAGTCAAAAACGTGTCTTGTTTCCAGTTTGCGATAGGTGCGGGATTTGCCTCGGGCAACAAACGAGTTGGTGATCGCACCGTTCGGGGTAAAGCGGACCCCGTCTAAGAATTCGCCGTCTGTGATTCCGGTGGCTGCAATGGCGACTTCTTTAGAACGAATAAGATCTTCGACCTGGAAGATCTTGTCGTAATCGGTAATGCCGTGACTTGTGGCCAGGGCCTTATCGTGATCATTTTCGTAAAGAATCTTGCCTTCAAAATAGCCGCCCAGACAGCTGATGGCGGCGGCGATAATGGTCCCTTCCGGGGCATGGCCATAGCCCATGTAAATATCTGCTTTTTCTCCTGAAATTGCTGCAAGACATCCTGAGATCTCGCCTTCGTCGATCAATCTGATTCTGGCCCCGCAGCTGCGGACCTCTTCGATAAGCTTATGATGGCGGGCCTGATTGAGAATGCAGACGGTGACATTTTCCGTGTATTTTCTGAGTATTCGTGCGGTACGTTTCACGTTGACGATTGGCGGTTGCTTGATGTCGATGGCATTGCCAACTTTAGGGCCGGTGACCAGTTTGAACATCGGCAGGTTCGGAACAGGCTGAATACTTCCCTTATCGGCAATGACTGCATACGAGGTCACATTATCCTTACCGTCTGCCGCGGAATGGTATCCTTCAAGGGCTATGGCCATGATATCTGCCTGTGGTTCGCCAGAGCCGAACTGTTTTGGCATTTGAACGATACTGTCATCGCCTTGAAAACGATCATTGACAACAGCTCCGTCTATGTTCATTCCGGTGAGGGCCTTGATGATTGCTGAGCGGGTGATGTTGAGAATCGCAATATTGTCTCCCAGACCTTGTTGTCGTGCTGCGGTTAGAGCAGCAATCTCGGTTGCTCTGACAATTTCCATTCCGTAATTAGTATCCATAACGATTTCAGATATTTTTGTTTTTTGTGGAAGATGTTATCTGTTATTTGGACAGCATTGTAATGCTCGCAAGGAGGGCATCACGGCGTTCTTTGAGACGCTGTCCTTCGATGGTATCACGTATTTTCAGAGGCTGTCGGAACTCATCAATAAGTTCAATATCTAAAGGTGCTGCTTCAAGTTTTCGCTCGGCCTCTTCAATTTCCTGGGGAGTGGGCAGGATAATACCATAGAGCTGGTGTGGCGTGTGTACCAGAGCGTGACCTCTGTTGTAATAGGCCTCGGCAAATCCTCCGTCCACGTTAATGGCGATGCCATCTTCACTGGCCATACGAGCCCCTTTAAGATAGTTTACCGGGGTATGACCGAAGATCACTCGGTGCACTCCAAACTCGTCGAGGAGTTTTTGTTTAAAACCTTTGGTTTGTAGGTTGTCTTTCCAGTACAGGGTGCGTTCCACGTGGCTTTCTTTATCAATGAGAAAATAACGCTCGAAGGTTTTCATCGCGTGCTTGCCAAAGAATGGTGATTTGGGACCGCACCAGAGATAGAAAAAAAGATCCCGATCTTGTGGTTGTTGGGAATTCCCTTCAATATAGTTACGGCCCACCCTGGAGATTGTTTCCTGAATAAAGTCAAGAAGGGCCTTTCCTTGCCGGCCCATGAATTCTTCGAAATTACCATCGGCTGTCGAGGGAACCAAGGCGTGAATATTGAGAATATCTGAATGAATATGATAGGTCTTGCCTTCGGTGAAGAAAAAGCTGAGCAGGCGCTGTAACTTTTTGTTTGTGGTAAATTGTACCGCAAGATCATCGATAATTGCCTGTTCTTTCTCGGAGAGTTCTTGAGGATTTTTGGGGTCTAAGGTAGGGAAAAAGGTGTCATTAAGACCGCTGGTATCACCCTTGTCGAGCATTTCAGCCAGAGTGTTGAGCCAAAGACGTGGCTCCATTTCAAAATGAGGATTTTCTCTGATGGCTTGTTCTTCAAGTTTGAATTGGATGATGGCCAGGGCCTTTTCCATGGCACGGCCTCGATCTGTCTTGGCTTTGAATTTGCCGGTAATTCGTTTTACTGGATAGGTGCGTTCTGCAAAGTCAGCAAGTTGCCTGGTGTCAAAGCCCAGTCGATCCATCAGCTCGAAATGATCGTAGCGGCAGGTGATGCGAAGGGCTTCGGCGATGAGAGAGCGGTTCCCGGCAGCCGCCCCCATCCAGAGGATGTCATGATTTCCATAGACATAATCTACAATACGACGATATGCAGGAGAGGCCAGGATGCGAATAATTTTATCTGGCTGGGGGCCACGGTCGAAAATATCACCTAATACCTGAATGCGGTCGAGGAGCACCTGACCGATGGCATAGCAGAGATGATTGATGAGTCGTTTCGAGATGATTTCTTCTTCAAAAATTGGATCAGGAACTGGAAGATCCCAGAGCAGGCGGGTGATGGTTTCCCGAAAATCAGCTTTGAGAACGTCTTCGAGTTGGTAACCGACATTCGTAATTTTGTATTTTAATATCTTGACGAGGCAGAGGATGACGTCCTGCATGTCCATGACGATCAGATTATCTTTGAAATACTCTCTGCGGCGGATGATTTTCACCAGATATTGTACCTTTTCTGGACTGAAGGTGTTGGGTAATGCCTCCTTGCATGTCTGGTACAATAGTCCGAAGCGGCCCCGGAGTATCGATTTGAATCGGTCGCCTGCTCCATGAAGATCACTGATCCATAACGTGGTGGGGATATTAGCGTTGAGAAGGTTTTCCAGCTGGAGAAGTTCGTTGGCACGTTTGTCTATATCTTCTGCACTTCCTGGCGAGACGGGTCGGCGATTGTCGTTTGCCGTTTTTTGTTTGAGATACGACATAGAAAGCTCCGTGTTATTTTTTGCTCCTTGTTGGACGTCGATAAAAGGTTCTTGCTGCTGTGACGAAGACATTTGCAATGTGTTTATTTCGAGTGTTGTTTATTGCTCAAGTTCAAAGCTCACCAGTATTTTTGCATTTACCTTGATTTGGCCTAATGCAATATTGTCACTGGATTCCGCTGTCTCAGCCATATCTAAAACAGCATTGGCAGCCAGAGTGCGTTGATAGCCGCCCCAATGCGAATCTTTTTCTTGAATATTGTATGGACGACCAATTTTCTGTCCGAGTTCAGTGGCTAATTTACGAGCTTTTTCCTGAGCTGCTTTTATCGCAAGAGAACGTGCCTGTGCTTTGATTTTCTTGAGTTCTGTGGTGCGAAATCGAATTCCATGGACGTAGTTTGCCCCCGCTTTGAGGACATCACTGAGGATATTTTCAAATTTTGTCAGATCTTCGATGGTGAGGATTATGGATTGTTTGATAAAAAAACCGATGAACGTGCTCTGGTCTCGCTGATACTCATATCTTGGCTCAATGGTGATATAATCCGTTTTAATGTTTTTCTTTTTGATTGCATAGTTCTTTGCAACCGCAAATATTTTCTCGATACGGGCATCGTTTTCAGATTTTGCTGCCTGTAATTCTTTGTGTTGTGTTTCTACGCCGAGGAGCAGGATCACCTCATTGGGGACAACCATAACATCTGCACTTCCTGTTACGGTAATGAGTCGTGGTGTTTGTTGATTTTCGGCAAAGGCAAGATATGGCAAAAAAAGGATCAGGGTGACTAGAAAGAGTGTTGTTCTCGTTTTTTTCATTTGTGACCTCTTTGGTATGGATATTTTTAGCGGACATTACCTGTCATAGGACACTGAGATTGGCCTTGTTGTCAAGGGCTATTCTATGGAACTTTTACGGGAAAATAATCGTGGCAGGGGAGCTATTATGTTGAAGATACCCTCTATTATTTATGCTGTTTAGAAGAGATATTGATGTGGCGGAAAAGAAAAGACCTGATCTGATGATGCTGCCAGATCAGGTCTTTGGGACAGGGCGGTTTTGTGTCAATTACTCAGCAGCATTTCTCTTACTGCGGATGAAGTCTCTGGTCAAGGAAGGGTGTTCCTTAATGATTTTGTCAAGTTCTTCAGGGAGATTCGCGCTCAGAAAAGTATCAATCTGGGCGTAGGTTGTTTCTTGTTTGAGTGCTTTTTCGACCATTTCGACGAAGAGTTGTTGTTCAGCCTCTTTTTCTATATACGAAAAAATACCGCCTTGTTGTGGGCTGTTTGGGGATTTATCGGTTGGAGAATCAGTATTTGGCTCTATTTTCTTGTCTGATTTTGTTGATTTGACGGCGGTACCCAATTCTTCAATTTCTCGTTTTAGTGTTGCATTATTTGCCGTTAATGCTGCCACATTGCTTTTTAAGGTTTGGTTATCCTGTTTAAGGGCGATGAGTTCTGCCCGAACTTCTTCATGTTCTTTTTGTAAAATTGCAGCTTGGGCGAGATGAGCCTCAAGTGCTTTTCGTGCCTCATCTCCTTGCTCATCGTTACGAACGAAAAACAGGGTGAAGAGTTTTTGTTTGAAGGCTGGCCACATTTCGCGAGCCTGTTCACGCGACTGAAGAGCAATAATCGCAAAAAAGATGCCTACTAGAGAGGCAATACAGGCCGCAATGCCAATGCCTAAGGCAACGAGAAAAAGGACTATGGAGAAGAAACTGCTGAAAAGGCTGTCAAGGGTGTTTCCCCCATCCCCGGTGTTTCCTGATGGAATGAGGGCGAATATCAGGAGGATTACGAGCAGGATGAGGCCTGATTGTACCAGTGGAGTGCGAAATAAATTTTTTTTCATTGTTTGCTCCTAAAAGTAAAAAGGCATAAAGGGAGAGATGAACGACAGCGTTGTTTCTGCAGGGAGTGACCACAGTTTTGCGCTCTTGAAAAGACGACAAAAAATGTCCAGCTTTTCAGAACCCGGATGGTGGTGTCGCCTGAACGTCCAGCCCTTTCGGGTGAAGGACATTAAAAATGTAAATTTTCTACAATGAATCGTGAAATGCTTCTGCTGTCAAGAGATTGTTGTGTTTGAAAGCGTTTCTTGATTTTTATTGAGAGCTTTGATCGCTTTTATTCTGTCGAGTATCGGTGGATGACTGTATTCAAGAAAGACGGTGAGTGGGTGAGGTGTCAGGTTTGCCATATTGGCCTGGCAGAGTTTTTTGAGTCCACTTATCAGGCTGTCTTTTTTGCCGCTGCTCTGTATTGCATAGGCATCGGCCTCATATTCGTGTCGTCGTGACAACAGGTTAAACAGAAGAGACATGACCAAATTAATCGGAGGTAACAGAAAACTGAAAAAAATAAGACTGGCATAGATGGAAAGGTGCTCCATGCGAAAGGCCTCAAAAAGTCCTTGGTTTTCCAAGACCAACGAGAGCAGAAAAAACAGAATGCCTGTCTGAACAAAAGAGGCAGCGGTCATTTTTATGGTATGTTTTTTTTTGAAATGCCCCATCTCATGGGCAAGTACTGCGACGATTTCTTCGGTTGTCAGGCGTTCGATGAGGGTGTCGAAAAAAACAATTTTCCTAAACTTTCCTATGCCGGTGAAAAAGGCATTGAGTTTCGTGGAGCGCTTTGAACTGTCCATGGTGAAGATCCCTTTGAGCGCGAAATTCTCCTGTTGGGCATACTTATAAATAGCGTCGTGGAGAACTCCTTCTTCGAGGGGCGAAAATTTATTGAAAAGGGGCATGATGACGACTGGTGCCAGAAACTGAATGAAAAGAGAAAATAAAGTAACACCGATCCAGCCATAGACCCAGGCAAAGGGACCTGCGCTTTCAAAAAACCAGAGAAGCAGTGCCAGGAGTGGTCCGCCCAAAAGCACTGCCAGGATTGTTGCTTTGAGAGTATCGAGAATGAAGGTCTTTACAGAGGTTGTGTTGAAACCGAAGCGTTCTTCGATGACGAATGTAGAATATATCGAGAAAGGAAGCTGGGCGAGGCCGTTGATAAAAAGGAGTGTTCCGGTGAATAATAAACCAGTGATGATCGTGCCGTACCCTGCTGCACGAACCAGGTTGTCTACCGCGTTAAACCCTCCGGCCAAAAGAAAAATGATCAACACTGCAAAAGAGATGGTACTGTGCAACAGGGAAAAACGGGTGCGAACCTGGGTATATTCCTGGGATTTGCGGTACTCTTCTGCCGAGTAGATTTCGGCAAATTCCTCTGGAACAACAGGGTTGAGTGCCTTTAAGGTTGCAACGGAACTTGTTGTATGTATTAGATATTCGGCAAAAAGAAATAACAGGATCGCAAACAGCCAGATATTCATGCCCACCTCAATAAAAGTAAATATTTAAAATTTTTGCCATCATACTTGAATTGAAGGAAAAAACAATAACGGAACAGGATGTCTTTGCAATGGTATGTGGTGAGGAGATAAAGATTGAAATTTTCCCAATGAATATGGTCCATGTTTGATTTATTTGATGCTCTGGATCGTTGAAAAGTATCACTTGATAGCTTTGTAAAATTTGCAGCTCAAGGGTTTTGGGATGTTTTTTGAGGTGCGCCTCAGTTTTCTTTGGTTAGTATTACGAAAAAACTTGAGAATGCTAATACTTATGGTATGTTACGTTGCGAAAATTACTCAATGAGAGAGAAGAAATATCTCGTAATTCAATAGGACGGGGGGGAAAATGTCTATTACCCTGAGACAGCTGGAGATATTCATTGCCGTTGCCGAAACTGCTCAGGTAACCAAGGCAAGCAAGAAATTATTTGTGACCCAATCTGCGGTCTCAATGGCGTTGGCAGAGCTTGAGAACCAGCTTGGAGGATCTCTTTTCGACCGTCACGGACGGAGTCTGTTACTCAATGCCCGTGGTCGCTATCTTCTGCCACTGGCAAAAGAGATTACCTCCCAGGTGTCGAATATCGAATCAATCATGTCAGAGCGGAATGATACGCTTGCCGGGCAGATTAACGTTGTGGCCAGCACTACCTTGGGGAATTATATTTTACCGTATCTGATAGGGGCTTTTTGTCGTGCTCACCCCAAGGTACAAATAAATCTTCTTGTTCATAATACTGAGAATGCTGAGCGGCTTGTTGCTGAGGGCGTAAGCGATGTGGGGTATATCGAGGGCATATTGGGTGATAATATCCAATCTTTGAAGGTTCGGCCCTGGTTTATGGATGAATTAGTTGTCATCTGTGGTTCCACTGATCCGTTGGCTCATAATGAATATTTTGATATCGCGACTGATTTTGAAAACAAAAAGTGGATTATGAGAGAGAAGGGCTCTGGAACCCATGCCACATTTAACGAGAAGATGCGTGGTCATCTTGATCGTATTAACGTGGTTATGGAGATGGGGCATCCCGAAGCCATTAAACGGGCTGTGGAATCTGGTTCTGGTATTTCCTGTATGTCAACGCTTGCGGTGTGTCGGGAGACAGAGCATGGTTGGCTGAAAGCACTGCCGGTGAGGGGGCTGGATATGAAGCGGCAGCTTCGGATCATTATGCAAAAAGATAAAGAAATGAGTGATGAACTCAGTCAATTTCTTGATTTTTGTGATGTGATGACCAGTTGTACTGAAGATAGGGTCTGCCTCTCTTCACCGTGGAAGCTCCAGGTCTTGCTGGCTCGGCATTCGGCGCAGAAAAAATCCTGACCGTTTTGTTGTTTCTTGGATAGTGAGGTCGTTTCAAGACTCTTTCTCGTAATATACCTTTTTAAGAGTGAGGCCGTGGGGCGGGGCTGTTGGGCCGGCCAGAGACCGGTTTTTTGCCAACAGGGCGGTATGAAAGGCTGCAACGCTCATCTGGCCTCTGCCTACCTCAAGGATGGTGCCGACCATATTGCGAACCATATGGCGTAAGAAACCTTCACCGACAAAAATGAAATGTTGGTGGTGCTCGTCGATGCTGTTGAGTGTTGCCTGGGTGATGGTACGTATTGCCCCCTTGCGTGAAGGTTTGTCTTTGTCGCGGGAACCTTGATTCTCAAATGATGAAAAATCGTGTTTTCCTATAACAAGATCAAGGCATGCCTGCATTTTCGAAAAATCAAGAGAGTAGGGGAAATGCAAGGCATAGAGCCTTTGTTGGGGCGGCATGACTCGACTGGTGCATATTGTGTACTGATATCTTTTGGCGACGGCGTTAAAACGGGCATGAAAATCAAGTGGCATTTCGTCGGCGGCAAAAATGCGAATGGCCTCAGGAAGCATTGAATTCAACCCTTTTGTAAAGGCCTGACATGAGATGGATGTGGACGTAACGAAATGGGCAACCATTGCTTCGGCATGGACTCCAGCATCAGTTCGACCTGCACCGTGAAGTGTGATGTTGCTGGTGGTCATAATGGCAAGACATTTTTCAATTTCGCCCTGGATGGTGGCGGCATGTTTTTGGCGTTGCCAGCCGTTATATTCGGTACCGTCAAAGCCGATGGTAAGCCGAATGTTTCTTGTCTTTTGCAGGACAATTTCCTGAACCATGTCCTTTTCTGTGGTGGCTTTTTTCGGCATTGTCTACGTTGAAAAAATGAGTGTGACCATACAAAATAGAAAAGAAAGAGATGATCACTTGCTGTTGACAGCCAGCAAGAGGCAAAAGAAGAGTGTGCTTAAATAAAAAAACGAGGGAAAGGCATAAATAGGCTTTCCCTCGTAAAAAATAAGCGGTATTCCCCGTTGGGGAGTCGGGCAAGACGAAGTAATACTTGCGGTATTAACGTTTTGAGAACTGGAATTTTGCCCGGGCGCCCTTTTGGCCGTATTTCTTCCTCTCTTTGACCCGGGGGTCACGGGTCAACAGCCCAGAGCGTTTCAGAGGCAATCTATTTTCGCCGTCCACTTCAAGTAATGCCCTGGAAATACCATGGGAGAGTGCATCAACCTGAGCAGATTTGCCACCACCTTTCAGTGTTGCGACCACGTCATATTGCTCGGTGGTTTCAGTAATTTTGAAAGGCTTCTCTATCTTTTGGGTTTTAAAGATACCGCCAAAGTATTCTTCCGCACCCATCTTATTGACAACAACTTTACCGTTGCCAGGAATCAGCCATACACGCGCAATAGCGTTCTTTCTTTTGCCAGTAGCGTAAAAACGATCTTGAGCCATTGTGGATTATCTCCAGTGGATTAGATATCTAGTACTTCAGGTTGCTGCGCAGCGTGCGGATGGTCGGACCCTGCGTACACTTTCAATTTTTTGAGTTGGGCCCTGCCAAGTTTGTTTTTCGGCAGCATGCCTTTTACTGCGAAGGTTACCAGATCAGTGGGGTGCTTGGCCAGCAGGTCTTTAGCATTGCTTTCCTTGATGCCGCCCATGTACCCTGTGTGCCGGTAGTATTTCTTGTCTTCCCATTTATTACCGGTGAGACGGATTTTGTCGGCGTTGGTAACAACGACAAAGTCGCCATTGTCAATGAACGAAGAAAATGTCGGCTTGTGCTTGCCACGCAGTCGATTGGCAATCTCTGTGGCCAGACGACCGAGCACTTTGTTCTCGGCGTCGACAACGTACCATTTCTTCTCGATCTCGTTGACCGGAGCAAGATAGGTTTTCATTACAGTCCCTCAAATAGCAGTCAGTTAATAAAAAAAGGCTCAGCATCGCCGAACCTTTTCA
>PDWI01008254.1_pt1 | contig 12979 bp, 12 predicted proteins | sample 1430891 | NCBI WGS metagenome assembly PDWI01 (sample SAMN01162508, study PRJNA174530) | Oral metagenome, whole genome shotgun sequencing project. | biome: Marine environment; feature: Marine mammal; material: Swab sample of the gingival sulcus; isolation source: swab sample of gingival sulcus... | reverse complement strand
TACTCTCAGACAGATATTTGCAAAAATCACGCATCAATACAATCAATAAATTTAATTATAACATAAGCTAAACCGATATATCCCAAATACCTTTTCCCTATAGCAACCACAATCTCCAAAGCTGTTGATGCTGTTAATAGTTGAACCGTTCCTCCCACCAATAACTGCTTTACAGTTGTTATACCGAAAGCCATCTCTATACAATCAATGATTCTCTCTTTTGATACATTTTCATTAAGTTTATACAATACACTAATAGTAAAAACTGAGGTAGCCAAGGTTACATCATCTAAAGAGTTGATCATAACTTCTTGATCTTTTCCCTTGTATTCTTCCAACAACCTTTGTTTAAGCAAATTACCTTTAAATACCAGTGGCTTTACGACAAATCTAATTTTTTGATTTGCTACAAAATCTGAAATTTGCTTATTTTCTCTTTGATAAATAATCACCTTCAAATCAGCAGCTATCTTATTAATCAGCTCTAAATCACAGACTATGTCATATATGTATATGTCATCTGAATCACTGGTATTAGATTTTGACTTAGCCTTTAGATTATCGTTTTTCGTTTTATTTTGATAAGTTGTGTCATTATAAGAACAATTACATACAAAAAAAGATACTAGTAAAATTACCAGACACTTAACCCAATAGCAAAGATACACAATTATTTTCTAATTTATATTTCTCGTTTGTCTCTGGACAAATGGCAATTCCATCATTGTCAAAGTTCAAACGATGCCCATAACGGCTTACCCAACCAATCTGACGAGCAGGATTGCCCACCACAAGGGCAAACGGCAACACAGACTTTGTGATGACCGCGCCAGCACCAATAAGGGCATATTCGCCTATCTCGTTGCCACAGACAATAGTAGCGTTGGCTCCCACAGACGAACCACAACGTAGAATAGTAGGTTTATACTCATCTTTACGAGTCACATGACTACGAGGATTGACAACATTGGTAAAAACCATAGAGGGACCCAAAAAGACATCGTCCTCACACACGACCCCAGTATAGACCGACACATTGTTCTGTATCTTGACATTATTGCCCAATACCACCGATGGCGACACCACTACATTTTGCCCGATATTGCATCTTTCGCCGATAGTGCAACCTGTCATTATATGCGAGAAGTGCCATATTTTGGTATCATTACCAATGGTGCAACCTTCGTCTATATATGCTGATTCGTGTTTAAAATATTTCATAAGTTTTTTTTTTACAAAAAAATAATAATCTTTTATTGTTTAAATGTACCATCTACCATTTCGAGTGTGCGGTCGGCAATGCGTGTCAATTGCAGGTCGTGTGTAACGATAAGTATTGTAGTCGAAAAATCCTCTCGTATCTTGAAAAGCAACTGATGTAGTTCGTCTTTGTTTTTGCTATCGAGACTACCACTCGGTTCGTCAGCGAAGATAACTTTTGGTTTATTCACCAATGCTCTTGCCACTGCCACACGCTGTTTCTCCCCACCCGACAGTTCATTGGGTTTATGTTTTAGTCTATCTTGTAAATTAAAGTACGAAAGCATTTTAACAGCCTCATTCCTTGCTTTTGCGAAATCCCCACTTTTGATAATATATGGCAACATCACATTTTCCAACGCTGTAAATTCGGGCAAAAGTTGATGAAACTGAAACACAAAACCAATAGTTGAATTACGAAAATCAGATATTTTATCATCATTTAGTTCCGTAATATTCACTCCATCTATATATATTGTCCCCTCATCGGCTCTGTCAAGCGAACCGAGTATTTGTAAAAGAGTTGTTTTGCCAGCACCAGAAGCCCCAGTGATGGTTACTATTTCATTTGGTTTTATGTGCAAATCAACACCTTTCAGCACTTTTAATGAACCATAGTATTTATGTACGTTTTCTGCTTTTATCATAAGTTAGGGTGGTATATATCATTATCTATACAAAAGGCGTTTCCCTATTTTGTTTTTATAACATCAAAACCTTCGCCATATACTCCGATAGCAGATGTTTGCGAGACAAACGCATTAGGGTCTATATCTTTTATTATTTTAAAAATACGAACCGACTCATTTCGCCTTGCCAAAGTAGTGAGAACCTTAACCGATTTTTTGGAGTACCAACCAGTGCCATCAAGGAGCGTTACGCCTCTTCCTGTCTGCTCCAAAATAGCCGTTGCTATCTCTTCATATTTTTGTGAAAAAATAAAAAACTGTACACTCTGTCTCACACCATTGATAATCATATCAATAGTAACCGTATATACAGCCATAAATACAAGCCCATAAATCACTTTCTCTATTGAACCGTCTGGTTGCAGGAATGTAGAGCTTATTATTATAATATCAATATAAAGAATTACCCTTCCGAGCGTTATATTTCGTTTTTGAGCAACAAGTTTAGCGACAATATCTGTGCCACCAGTACTACCGTTACTCAAAAAGACCATTCCCAAGCCGACACCATTACACAATCCACCAAGTATGACATTCATAAACAGTTCGTCTATATGAACATCGATTTTATTGAATGCCAATGCAATGGTAAACACCGCAACAGCATATATTGTTTTAATAGAAAAAGCCCAGCCCAATTGTCGTATAGCGATAAGAAGCAATCCTATGTTTAGTACAAAATATGTTATGTAGGCAGGTATTTGGGTCATATATTGAATGATTGCAGAAAGCCCAGTGAAACCGCCTCCTGTAATCTTGTAGGGAATTATAAACCAATTCCAACCACAAGTCATTATCACAAGACCAAATGTGATAGAAACATACTCCATAATTGTAGTATATACCGACTTGGGAACCATATTCTTCGATACTTTTGGCATTTTTACCATATCTATATTGTATTTCTTTTGTATTAACAAACGGCAAAGTTACAAAAAAAATCTAAACCACAACCGTACTCATCTACAACAGTCCATTTTTAGCAAAATAGTCATTCAGTTGCCTTTGGGCATAAGAAATTTTTTGAGCCAACGTAGTTGCTTCCGAAGAGTGTGGTTTTAATATTTTATGCCCCATCATCTTATTCAACTTATCTATTTTGGGCATCATCTCCAATGTCTCTTCGGTAAAAAACACAGAGGAAAAGCGTTGCCAAATAATAGACTGCGTAAGAGATGACGGGTGTAACATATCATCTGCATAGAAACGATAATCACGCAATTCGTCAATAACAATTTCGTATGCAGGAAAATATATGGCATTGGGAAAAAGTTTTATAAGTCTCTCAACTGCAAGTAGAAGCACCGACTTATTTAAAGAATTATCAAAGGCTCCATCGCGCATATACCGTACAGGACTTACCGTGAGAATGACCTTCAACGATGGATTTCTACTAAATAATTCTCCCAAGATATCAACATAACGCTCCACTATCTCATCGACCGAGAGACGGTATCGACTGAAAACACTCTCTGGTAACTTATGGCAATTTGCCACCACTCTACCCTCTTTTTGATATACCCAAGACGACCCAAACGTTAATATTAAAAATTCAGCCTTCGCCAACATATCAGCAGACTGGTCGAGTATATCATTGGCTCGTGCCAACATATTATGAGCATCTGCATCTGAATAAGAACCATGATACAACTCACTATGCCACAACCCATTATAAAAAAACAAATCATCTTTGGCAATATATTTTTTATACAAAATACGCTCTAATCCTTCGGCAATAGATATTGGATTAAATAATATACCAAACGGATTATTTATGCCTTCAAATCGATATTCTAATAATTTGTTACCCATATTTGTAGCAAAACAAGAACCAAGCAACAGATAGCGACTACGATGACTAAATAGCCTATTTGCCTCAACATCGACACTAATAGATAGTTTCATAACAAAAAAAGTAATTTATCTACGACCTTTGACCTTAATATCCTCCACAAAGACCCACTTCTCTCTTTTGAACTTGTAGCAATTAAAGGAAAAATCTGCACCATAAGACAAGATATGCCCATCTACCACCTCCATAGGTGATAAATTATCAAATTCTATACGATTTTTTCTATAATTATAATCCAAAAACATCGTAATACGACTATCATACTCAAAAACAATACGATTTTTCAACTCTATTTCAGCAGTTTTATCATATTTAGGTCTATTTATCTCTACAATAGGTAGCCCCAATCTCAATTCTTGTTCTGACAAATCAAGGATATCAATCATTTTTTGTTGAAATGAAGGAAATTTGCGCCACCCCAACAAAGCATAATACGATTGTTTTTTGATACGAAACGGCACTATATCGTAATACAACGCCCCGTACCATTGTTCGGCGGAAAGTTTTCCGACAGGAATAACATTATCAGAGGTATCAAGCAATTTTTTCAGAGTATAACACTCTCCTTCAACAGTCTGAAAAACAGCAAAATAACAAGTCTTATCCGACAACGGTATTAACCACGAATATAGACAAATCTTATTATCATCAGACCTGATTTTGCCGATATGTTTTATAGTATCAAAATCGTTATAAAACGAATTATCCTCTTGCAAACCATCATACAAAGATTGTAATATAGAATCGCTCAAAGCCAACTTTTCCTTGTCGTTGATTACTTCTCCTAATTTCAAAAAAAGTTGATTGATACGCAATTCCCAATCAATATTTTGCGACCAAACATTAACAACAATAAATGAAAGAACGAGTATGATAGTATATTTTTTATTCATTCAGACAACTCTTTTTTGCTTGTTCCCACAGTTCGTTCATCTCCTCCAAAGATAGTTTTTTTAAATCTCTGCCTTGCAACAATACTTGTTTTTCTACATAAGAGAAACGAGAAATAAATTTTTTATTGGTGCGTTCCAACGCATTTTCAGGGTTTATATCATATAAACGAGCCGCATTGATGAGTGCAAAAAAAAGGTCGCCCATTTCTGCCTCCATACTATCCTTATCGTACCTATCAACTTCCTCCTGAAACTCACGCAACTCCTCTTTGACCTTATCCCATACCTGCTCTTTCTCCTCCCAGTCGAAACCAATGGAGGCAGCCTTGTCTTGAATGCGACTCGCTTTTATCATAGAAGGCAAAGCCGATGGCACACCACTCAATACACTTTTGTTGCCATCTTTCTCTTTGAGTTTGAGTTCTTCCCAGTTCTGTTTGACCTGCTCAGAGGTGTTCGCTACGACATCGCCATAGATATGCGGATGACGGAAAATCAACTTTTCTACCAACTTATCACAAATATCTTTCATATCAAAATCACCTGTTTCAGAAGCCATACGAGCATAAAAAACAATATGCAACAGCACATCGCCAAGTTCTTTTTTTATATCATTTATGTTTTCATTAGATATGGCATCTGCCAACTCAAAGACCTCCTCAATCGTATTATTACGCAACGAAAAAAATGTCTGTTTTTTATCCCAAGGGCATTTTTCTCGTAGTTCGTCCATCACATCAAGCAATTTTGAAAACGAGTTTAATATTTCTTCTCTTCTGTTCATTTTTTTTACAAAATTGTTATTATAAAACAATATTTTTCACTAAAACTGTTTATAAATTGACTCTTGATGAATAAGTTTTATAATCTGTCTGACAAAATCTGTATTTATCTCTTTTTGTTGAGAATATTTAACACAATTCGCTAAAATCTCCTCATAACGAGATGGTTGCAATATAGAAATATCATTTATCTTTTTGTATTCTCCTATCTGATGAGATATTTCCATTCGTTGCGAAATAATATCAATCAGCGACTTGTCGAGTTCATCTATCTTTGCTCTAAATAACGACAACGCCTCATCGTTTGGCAACTCCGAACATGCTTTCAACTTCTCCAACAGCAATTTGAGTTGTAATGGCGTTATTTGTTGGTTCTTATCGCTCAACGCAACCTCTGGTCTATCGTGTACCTCTATCATTAAGCCATCAAAACTCAACTTAGATGCTTGAATAGAGACGCTCTCTACCAATCGACTATCACCCGAGATATGACTTGGGTCGCAAATAAGAGGGATATTCGGCTTTTGTCGTTTGAACTCAATAGGAATGCCCCATTGCGGTGAATTACGATAACCGCCAACATTACCTTCACTATAAAACCCTCTATGAATGGCCATAATCTGCGATACCCCAGCCCTATGCAGACGTTCAACCGCTCCTATCCAAAGCGTAACATCTGGGATTACAGGATTTTTGACCATCACCGGTATATCAAGCCTCATATCAGCAAACATATCAGCTATCTCTTGTGCCGTAAATGGGTTTGTAATTGTTCTCGCACCGAGCCAAACGAAGTCTATATCGGCGTTTGCAATCAATTCTAGATGCTCTCGTTTGGCAACCTCCGTACCAACCTTAATGCCAAAATCTCTTTTGACAGCCTGTAACCACTCTATACCTTTAGCACCTATGCCTTCAAAACTATTTGGAGACGAACGGGGTTTCCAAAGTCCTGCTCGATAATACTTTATGCCCAACTCCGACAACTGTCGAGCCGTACTATAAACCTGCTCTTCGCTCTCGGCACTACACGGTCCGGCTACTATCAACGGCTTATCTATATTTTGCAAAACAGAATCTATTTTTATAAAAAAACTATATCAACACTTGTTGGCTTTTAGCAAACCATCTTCTATCAAACTTTTAGCAATCTTATCCAAAATGCCATTGATAAATATACGACTTTTTTTTGTAGAATAATATTTTGCTATCTCTATATATTCGTTGATAGTAACATTGATAGGTATCAATGGGAATTGTTGGAACTCTGCTATTGCCATTCTCAACAGTACCATATCCATTTTCGTAATCCGCTCAATATCCCATTTGGATACAAACTTGGCTATCAGATTATTATAATCATCACCTTTGAGATATGCTGCATGCGATAGTTTGACCACAAAATCAGACTCTTCTTTATCTTTATACATTGGCAAGAGGTCGATGTCGGCAATATTTACCTCTGTAATTTTAGACAAAGTTTTATCTATATAACCAAGCGTAACACCCAAATCATCAAGCCAATATATATTTTGTTCTTCTAAAAAAGCCTCAAAACTGTCATCAAATATATCTGCTGAACGAAAGAACTTACGCCAAAAGGTTTTTTCTGTATCAAAATCCAACTTATCTTCGTTGATATATCTATCAAAAAAGACAGTGGACTTCAATCGTTTATACAATTTATTCCGTTCCTCTTCGTAGTTGCTCCACGATATAGAGTTGTCGTTGGTATATTTTACCAAAGAACTATTGAGCGACAATATTTGCGGAAACTGTTGTTGTGCCAAATTGACAAGAGGGTCGATATTTTCATCTGTTTTGAGAAGGCGAGACGATAGCATATCAACCTCTTTTTGTGCCATAAACGCAATATCTTGTGGCAATAGCAATAACAAATGATACAAATCATACGACTTTTTAATACTATAAGTCAACTCATTATCAAACTCTTGCAAAGAATTATCGGTGTTTATATTGGCATACAAAACCTGAGCTATTTTTGTACGAAGCAAAGAACGAGTGAGCATCTATTTTCTATTATTATATAAATATTAAGTTAGGGATTAGGTTATTAACTATGCCTTGCCATTGCTACCAAGCACATTTTCTATTTTGTGAGTATATAATTGTTGCATCGCATCACGAGCTGGACCAAGATATTTTCGAGGGTCAAACTCCGCTGGATTATTTGCCAATACCTCACGCACAGCAGAAGTCATAGCGATACGACTATCACTGTCTATATTTATTTTACAAACAGCAGATTTTGTGGCTCTGCGAAGTTCCGCCTCTGGGATACCTATTGCATCTTTCATTGCTCCGCCATACTGGTTGATAGTGACTACCAAATCCTGCGGCACAGAAGATGCTCCGTGTAATACAATAGGAAAACCTGGCAACTGCTTTTCTACATCTTCGAGTATATCAAAACGAAGAGGTGGAGGCACTAAAACGCCATTAGCATCACGAGTACACTGCTCTGGCTTGAATTTGTTTGCTCCGTGCGATGTGCCAATAGATATTGCCAAAGAATCACACCCAGTACGAGTAGCAAAATCAACTACCTCCTCTGGACGAGTATATGTATGGTGTTCGGCAGACACTTCATCTTCTACACCAGCCAATACACCAAGTTCTCCTTCTACCGTTACATCATACTGATGAGCAAAATCAACGACCCTGCGTGTCAGAGCAATATTCTCTTCGTAAGGCAAATGCGAACCATCTATCATAACAGACGAAAAACCCATTTCGATACAAGACTGGCAAGTTTCAAAACTATCTCCATGGTCGAGATGAAGTGCTATTTGAGGATTTTCCCAGCCCAACTCTTTGGCATAAGCCACTGCACCCTCTGCCATATAACGCAAAAGTGTACCATTGGCATATTGCCTTGCACCTTTCGACACTTGCAGTATCACAGGCGACTTGGTAGAGGCACACGCCTTGATGATGGCCTGTAATTGCTCCATATTGTTGAAGTTAAAAGCAGGTACGGCATAACCGCCATCAACTGCTTTTTTGAACATATCTCGGGTATTTACCAACCCAATCTTTTTGTAGTCAATCATAAGTTTTAATTATTTTTTTATTTGTTTTCTATGCAAATTTATTATTTATTTTACAATAAACTTTTGTGTTTTTGAGAAATTATCACCTATTATCATCAATGTATAGATGCCTGAATTTAATCCCCTGATATCAATACTTGCAATAAAATTTGGAGATAATTCAATAGAATCTATTTTTACTATATTCCCTAAACCATCGTATATTATCACCTTTGCTGGTCCTACATTATCTGCTACATATATTTTAATATTATCTACCGCTGGGCTTGGATAAACAGAAAATGCTTCGGTACTACTTGCCACAACTGTGTATTCAGCCACAAAACCTTGAAAGTGATCACTATAATTTGAAATAAACTCTACAGTCATCATATTGGATTTGGAGCGAATAAGTGGAGGAATAATATTTCCTGCATATTTACCTATAAGATTTCCACTCTCTTTGCTTCCATCATAAACCGCTACATAATCTAAGTAACTGTCTCCTTTTTGGGGTTCTAAATCAAACTCATTGAATGAGAGTTGTATGTTTTTGCCATCTGGTGCCGTAATCGTCCAAAGACATTTTTTCCATTTTGCATATTTATCTTTACCACTTCCATCAGAAAAAGAGCCAACAGTAGAGGTATATATCTCCTCTCCGTTGCAAGGTATCATCGTACTATCGATACCCACAGCATACCAAGCAGATTTGACTGCACGATACTGCTTTGAGTTTGAGCCAAACAAATCTCTTGTTGCTTGTAGAGAAGCATAAGCGGCATCTATGTGATTAGCCATTGGTGGCACATAGTTCATTACGCTACGAAACGCTATCTTTTGTCCTTCTTCAATCCCAATGCCTTGCACATCATAATCATTACCATTGTCGTTAGTTCCTTTACCACCATTGCAAAGCAAATAAAACCAGTAATTGTTCAGCCCACTATTGGTATGCACTCCTCCATTATCATCTGTACCTTTATACCAATAATTACCTTTATATGTTGTTGGCTGTCGCCTATACTCTGGCAATTCCGAAGAACTTGGGTCAGACAAAGAACGCATAAAAGCCCAAGCATCTACTATATCTTCTCCAATAGTCCAGTTAGGATTTTCGCCGATAAAATGATCTATACAAACGGCAAAAATATCAGAAAAACTCTCATTCAAAGCACCTGATTCGTTCTCATATACCAATCCTTCTCCATTGTTTGCCATACCTGTTATAAGATGAGTAAACTCATGCCCCGAGACATCTATTGAGACAACAGGACTAAATTTCACTCCACCGCCGTATCCACCTCTACCGTAAAGCATCATACCATAACCGACCAACGCCACAGCATTTGTAGTCAATCCTCTACCATCAAGTACCACGGGATTGTATATATTCCACAATTTACCATTTTGTCCATCGTAACTATCTCTACCCAAAACAGTTTTGTAATAATCATAGGTCTTTTCCATTCCCCAATGCACTTGAAGGGCTGGTTTTTCACTTTCTTTTTCCCAAACAGAAGTAGTATTAGTATATATAATATCTGTATTAGGATAATCTTTCCCACCCCAATAAGCACCATTATATGTAGCAATATTTCTTGCGTTATCAACAAGTCTATACTCTCCGTTATATGTGTCGCAAGTTATCTCTTGCTTTCCGTTGTAATAAGTTTGAGCCATTCCCTTGACGTCGACATTACAAATAAGATTATTCTCTTTGACAACCTCTCCATTGCCTCCAACATATACGACACAATGCTTCAACGGACGGAAAGAAAACACTTCTACCTTACTGGCAAAAACTACTCTACCATCTTTGAGCGTTACAAAAACCTTTTCTACGGGATATTCATTTAGCAACTCCTCTACACCGACAGATTGGTATGCTATTGATTTTGCCTCATCGTCTGTAATAGTAATATTTATAGCACCATCAGAGACTGGCTCTACCATACCATTAATGCTATTGATATAGCCATCTTTGGCATGAACCATAACCAACTGTTTGTCTAAAAGATATCCACGATAATACACCAAATAGTTGGTATGCACAAAACCGAGTTCATCTTTTGACGACTGCAACTGCCCAAAAGAATAATTTTCATCTAGACCTAAAAGGCTATGTAGTTGGCTCTCGATAGACGAACTACTTATCCTTAATTCACTGATATTCTTACCAAAAGAACCATTAACAGCAATATCGACACCAAACTCAGCAGGTTTTTCGTTTTGAGGCTTTCTGATATGCTTTATCACTTTACGTTTGGTAGGCTTATCAGTCTTCTCTTGTAGGAACTGTTTAAATGTAGGCAAATTATTTACTTTGCTTTGCGAGAATATAATTGTAGCAAAAGCCAACAACATTATCACAAAAAAACTCTTTTTAACTCTCATATCCATATTCATCATTATTTTTTTATCTACAAAATACTCTTATATTTTATCCTTATAAATACTAATATTACAATTTGCAAATATAGTAATTTTATTTTGTTTTGTATCATAAAAAATATATTTTGCCACAAAGGTGATTTAACCTAATAATATTTTTTGTAAATTTGCATTTCTAATAAATAACACTATTTAAAATAATTATCAATCACTCATAATAAACTTAAAAACATGAAAATTCATCAGATTTCATCACAGCAACTATCCATAGATGATGTAAAACGCATTGTAGAGGAGGGGTATAAACTCGCCTTGAGCCAAGATGCAAGAGAAAGAATAGAGAAATGTCGCAATTATCTAGATAGCAAAATGGAGACACAAAAAGAGCCTATATATGGCGTTACCACTGGTTTTGGGTCGCTTTGCAATATATCTGTCGGCAAAGAAGAGCTTTCTCAACTACAAAAAAACCTCGTAATGTCTCACGCCTGTGGCACCGGCGACCGTGTGCCCCCAGAAGTAGTAAGAATAATACTTTTGCTAAAAATACAATCATTATCGTATGGATATTCGGGCGTACAACTACAATCAGTCGAAAGACTCATCTATATGTATAACGAAAATATCTTGCCAGTAGTATATCAACAAGGCTCACTAGGAGCATCTGGCGACTTAGCCCCATTGGCACATCTCAGCCTTCCGTTGCTAAATATGGGAGAAGTGTATGTAAATGGCAAAATATGTAGTGCCAATGAGGTAATGACACAAAAAGGGCTTAACCCAATCACTCTAAAATCAAAAGAGGGCTTGGCTCTTCTCAACGGCACACAATTTATGGGAGGATATGCCGTATGGTGCATGATAGGTGCCGAAAAAATATCTGCTATGGCAGATAATATAGGAGCATTATCGCTCGAAGGCTTTGATGGTCGCAAAGAACCATTTACCGAAGAGGTTCACCTAATCCGTCCACACAAAGGACAACTTGCAACCGCCAAAAGAGTCAGAGAGTTGCTCGAAGGAAGCGAAATCATCAACCAACCAAAAGTTCATGTACAAGACCCTTACTCGTTCCGTTGTATGCCACAAGTACACGGGGCTTCTAAGGATACTATCGAATATGTGAAGAGCGTTATCACTACAGAGATAAACTCTGCCACCGACAATCCAAATGTGATACCCGACAAAGATATGGTCATATCTGCTGGTAACTTTCACGGACAGCCATTGGCTCTTGTGATGGACTTTTTGGCTATTGCCATTGCCGAACTTGGTTCTATATCAGGGCAACGCACATACCAACTTATCAGTGGCAAAAGAGGTCTGCCTCCATTCTTGGTAGCCAATCCGGGATTGAACTCTGGGTTTATGATACCTCAATATACTGCGGCATCTATCGTCAGCCAGAGCAAACAACTCTGTTCTCCTGCAAGTGTTGATTCTATTGAGAGTTCACAAGGGCAAGAAGACCACGTATCTATGGGAGCAAATGCTGCCACAAAACTTTATAAAGTGATAGAAAACACTTTTAGAGTGCTGGGAATAGAAATCTTCAACGCAGCACAGGCTCTCGACTTTCGCCGTCCAATGAAAAGTTCTATTGCACTCGAAAAACTTTATGCCGAATATCGCAAAATAGTGCCTTTCATAGACAACGATGAGGTAATGTATCCATTGATAGACAAATCGGTTGTATTTGTAAAAGAGTACAAATAACTATTATTGCATATCAATATATAACCTAAAAAGAGACCGTCCAATAAAGGATAGTCTCTTTTTTATTTGATTTGGCTATAACCTCTATTTTTCTTACGAAAAAAAATCATATTTGTTCAGTAGAAAAACCATCGACCCAACCTATCCGTTTGTCTGCTATCTCTATCTTTTGCCAACCGCCATTAGTATCGAGCAGACGAACCTTTGTGCCTTCGTGTATGACAAATAACTCTTTGCCTGTGGCATTAGGTGAAGACTTGACCGATACAGCACCATCTACAACTATCCAATATGGATTATTTATCTGATAAGTGCGTTGATAAAAAGCATACACAAACGA
>PDWI01007654.1_pt1 | contig 12980 bp, 6 predicted proteins | sample 1430891 | NCBI WGS metagenome assembly PDWI01 (sample SAMN01162508, study PRJNA174530) | Oral metagenome, whole genome shotgun sequencing project. | biome: Marine environment; feature: Marine mammal; material: Swab sample of the gingival sulcus; isolation source: swab sample of gingival sulcus... | reverse complement strand
ATAAAACAGCTACTAAATCATGCTTCAGGCATACCAAATCCGATTCCGTTGTCTTGGATACACCTAGCAAATGAACATAAAAATTTTAATCAAAATGATTTTTTTAAATCTATTTTTGACAAAAATAAAAAAGTAAAGCAAAGTGAAAAATTTGCCTATTCAAACTTAGGATATGTTATTTTAGGGCAACTAATCGAAAAGGTATCGGGCTTAACGTATGAAAAATATATCGAACAAAATATAGTCCAAAAACTTTTTTTAAATAATGACGATTTATCTTTTAAAATTTCTAACAAACAAGTCCATGCAACAGGCTACAATAAGCAACTATCTTTTTTAAATTTTATTTTAGGTTTTTTCGTCGATAAGAATAGGTTTATGAAGGAAGTGGAAGAAAAATGGTGTCCATTTAAACATTTTTATGTCAATGGAGCTTCTTATGGCGGGTTGATTGCGAGCCCAAAAGCTCTCATCAAATATGCACAAGAGTTACTAGAAGATGATAGCAATATCATTGATAAAAATTATAAAAAAATACTTTTTAGTGAAAATAAAAATACCAAAATGTGCCTATCTTGGTTTGCTGGTGAGATAAATGGTGTAAAATATTTTACCCACGCAGGAGGAGGCGGCGGGTATTATAGTGAAATTAGAATTTATCCAAGTATAAAAAAAGCAAGTGCAATATTTTTCAATCGAACAGGAGTAAAAGACGAGAGATTTTTGGATAAAATAGATAAATTACATGTAAATAAATATATACGATAACTAACCATTAAAGGAGTAAATATCGTGAAAAAATTTTTAAAACCTTCAAAACTAACTTGGATCATATTTTTTACTATCATTTTTATCGTCATATTAAATGCAATTACCATAAACGCATTTAACTTTGGAAGCGAGATTTTGATGGGTATTTTCTTTTTTATACCCCTTGCATTTTTTAAATTTATGGGACTTGACATAAGTGCAAAGACAGGTTGGCTTGAGATACCAACTCTATTGGGCAATATTTTGGTAATTTTTTTTGATATTGTTTTAGTATATCTCATTTCTTTTATGATTTTTTGGTTGTTTAATGAATTTAAAAAAGAGAGAACGCTCAAAATCACATCCCACTTTCCCGCGTCAAAAAAAGTGGTTTTTGAATTGCTTAAAGATTTTAAAACTCTTAAAAAAATAGCTTATCCTTACATTACTTTTAAGCCTCTAGATGATAATGAAAACTTTACATGGGAAAAAGGGAAAATCTCTGTTTTTAAAACTAAGCTTTTTGGAATTATCCCTTTTGGAATTCATAAAATAAACGTCATAGAATTTAACGATAAAAAAATATACACAAACGAACAAAACACTTATGTAAAAATTTGGAATCACGAAATTTTACTTAAAGAGTTAAGCAAGAAAGAGACAAAATATACTGATATTGTCCAGATAAATGCGGGATGGAAAACATATTTTGTATATATTTGGGCAAAATTTTTCTATAAACATAGGCAGAAAAAATGGATAAAAATGATAAGGGATATTTGTGATTAGGTTTTACATGTAGGTATTTTACATGGCAATATAAACTTATAACATAAATCAAAAAAAAGGAGTTAAAAAATGGCTTCAAGTCAAGAGTTTGTGGATTTTGTCATTGGGCAAATCGAAGATGCGGGGGAGATAGTAGCTAAAAAAATGTTTGGCGAATATGCGATTTATGCAGATGGAAAAATCTTCGGGCTCATTTGTGAAAACCAACTCTTTATAAAACCAACAAAATCAGGAAAAAAGTTTATAGGCGACGTAACTGAAGCTCCACCTTACAAGGGTGCAAAACCAAGTTTTTTAATACAAGATAAAATAGAAGATAAAAAGTGGCTAAGTAAGTTGGTTAGAATTTCATCAAAAGAGTTGCCCATTCCAAAACCAAAAAAGAAAAAAGTAGCACAAAAAAAGAAAAACTTTATGGAAAAATATCTAAAAATCAAAAAATTATTTGAGCAAAATGCAAACAAAGAAAAAGCCACACAAGAAGCAAGATACATGAGAGATAAATTTAGCTTTTACGGCATCCATACCCCCTTGCGCAAATCCATATATAAAGAGTTTTTAAAAGAGGAAAAAAGAAACAAGAAAATTGATTGGGATTTTTTAGATAAGTGCTATGAAGATGAGTATAGAGAGTTTCAATATTTAGCCATAGATTATTTGATAGCTTTTCAAAAATTTTTAACTTACGATGATGCTAGTAAGATTTTTAGATATGTAAAGAAAAAACAGTGGTGGGATACGATAGATAAATTTGATAGAATTTTAGGAAATATCGGGCTTAATGATAAAAGAATTGATGATTTGATGCTAAAATATTCAACCGATGAGGATTTTTGGGTAAGAAGAATTGCCATAGATCATCAGCTTTTAAGAAAAGAGAAAACTAATACCCAACTTTTAGAAAAGATAATCGTAAACAATTTACCAAGCGACGAATTTTTTATAAATAAAGCCATCGGTTGGAGCCTAAGAGATTACTCAAAGACCAATCCTAATTGGGTAAGGGATTTTATAAAAAAATATAAAACTAAGATGGATAAATTAAGTATAAAAGAGGCGAGTAAATATGTTTAAAAATTTTTACATGTAAAAAAGCAACTTATATGAAAAAGATAGATTGCGCAACAAATATAGCCGTTATTAGGTATAGGATACGAGCATAGAAAATAAAACCGTATCCAAAGAAAATTTTAATACATTAAAAAATGAAGTAAAAAAAGGAAAGCTATTTTTTATAAACACAAAAGCTGATGGGTATTGTGCTGTTGATATCTATGTGGATGAGGATATTCCAAAAGAGGTTGAAAAATATTTTATATCGCAAAGTAAAGAGTTTCTTTTGCAAACGCCTAGAGGAAAACTTAAATGCGATGGAGTTGAGGAGTATGCGAAAAATAAACGTCATGACATACAAATACCTCCCAGAAAATATAGCCTGATTTTGTATTTAAGATGAAAAAAATAGAAAATGAAAATCTTAGTGGCGGTTTTATCGAGTTTGATGGTTTTGAGAATAATAATTAGTAAGTAGGAGGAAAAAATGATACAAGGAATTAGTCATATAACAATCGTTGTAAAAGATTTGGAGAGATCATCAAAACTTTTTTGTGAAGGTCTTGGAGCAGAAGAAATTTATGATAGCAAGGATAAAAACTTTTCGATTTCAAGGGAGAAATTTTTTAATCTTGGCGGAATATGGTTTGTAGCCATGGAAGGTGAGCCACAAGAAAAATCCTATCGTCATGTAGCCTTTAAGGTTGATGAAAATTCTATAAAAACTTACGAAAAAAAGCTCTCTAAACTAGGTGCAACTATCATTCCTTCAAGATCAAGAATCAAAGGAGAGGGAAGTTCACTATATTTTTATGATTATGATAACAACTTTTTTGAACTGCATTCTGGAACGCTTGAAAAGAGGTTAGAAAGATATAACTTGAGTGCCAAAAAGAGACAATGATAGAAAGCTTAGAAAATAAACTTATAAAATTGCAAGAAAAACTTCCTAAAAGCGACGAGGTCGAGCGTGGTGATTTGTACGATATGTATTTGATGAGTTTTAATGAAATACTTGGGTTTAATCGCAAAATTTGGGAATTTGATAATAGGCAAAGTGGGCATTTATCTAAAAAGATGCAAGAATATTATTATACTTTGTGGTATTTTCAAGCTATAATAGACTTGTATCATCATGTGGATTGGGGAGGTTTTGCTTCTATTTTTTACAATTACACAAAAGATGAGATAGAAGCACTTATAAGCATATTAAAACGATTTGATGATAAATTGGAACTTACGATAAATGAAGCATATAATTTGCTTAAACCAATCTGTAAATTTCATCCAAATGCAAGTTTTGCCTCGCAAAACCCAAATGTTGATATGTATGATATAATCCCTGAAAATATCAACAAACGAATCAAAAAAATGGATGCTAAAATTTATGAATTAAAAGATGAATACTACGATAAAGTGCTTTTTCTTTACAAAAAAGTAGCTCCAAAAAAGCAGCTCAACAAAGAACTTACAGCATCCAAACAAGCTTTATCCCATAGACCAAAACCCACACTTTGTCAATTTGAAAATCTTACATGTAAAGATTTTAAAGCACATCCCGTGTGGGTAAATTGTCATGTGGAGGATTTTGATGAAAATTGGTATGATGAGACGGATGAAGAGACGTTTAGACCTTGGGATAGAGGTTTTACTATAAATCTCGATGAGAGTATATTTTTAATAAGCGCAACATTTACTTTTAAAGATGGTACTAAAATGTCAGGCTTCATCACTCCTAAAAACTCCAATGATACAGATAACGATCTTGGCACAATTCAACCTCAAATCTTTATGCCTGATGGAAAGTTTATGGGTTTTTGGTTTGGAAGTTTTGAGCCACCAAAAGAGGTTATTTTAAATTTTTACACCACATTAAATAAAAGTAAAGAGGATATTTTTCCCATCACCTTTAAAGCAAAAGAGGGTGTTTGTAAAGGTGTTTTGCTGGGTAAAATTTTAGGGTTTTATTCACAAGATAAAAATGGTAAAATAAAAATAGATAAATAAAGAATCGGTATCGACATAAAGAAGAAAAATGAAAATATACGCAAATGATAAAAGTTCTTGGATTGAGATTAGGCATTATGGTGATGAGAATTATTAGTCTTTTACATTTGAGGTTTTATAGATACGGGCCATGGAAAATTTAGTGGAAAAAATATTGATATTCATTTTCTAAATATTGATGATTTTATCAAAAAGCTTAAAATTTTTAAAACCGATAAGAGTATTGCTAGGCTAAACGGTACGTATGGTAGTAAAATATGGTTTTATGCCACAACACAAAATTTGATAATGATAGGTTTTTCTTTGGGTGATGCCTTTGTTGGAAATAGTGAAACGATTGATTATAAAATAAGTGGCAAAATAGAAATCGACCCAAGTTTGCTAGATGAAATTATAGAAAAGTTTGAAAATATGAAAGAGGATATAAAATGAAGTATAAAAAGCTATCTACATAGGGGATGTGGCGGGTGTTTTATATGATAGTCGTTACTTAATCGTTACACTATATCCCATGGTTGGACGCGAAAAAGATGAAGATGATGAGCTAAAAAAGCTTTTTAAAAATGCTCCTTTTAAAGTCGATGATGTTGTTGAGTGGGATATAAAAAAAGATGAGCCTTGGATTAATATCATCTTTAGTGAAGTTGTTTTTTACGGCTCAATGGATTGTGCGCATTATGATAATAAAAAAGAGGAGTTTTGCCCAAATAAAAACTTCTTAAAAACAGATGTAAACAAAAGTTTCACTGATATAGTAATTAAAAGAATGTTCGATAAAGAAAATATCAAAAATATACAAACCAACCAAATAGTATGCTTAACCTCTATAATTGATATCGTATTTACGGGAGAATGCAAAATATTTGAAGCTCAAAAAAAGAAGAGCGCCTATGAAAAAAGATATCGATATCTTTATGCGAGAGACTTCTTTGCCTTTGAATTTTTTTGATTTGTAGTTTTTTAAATAAAAAAATCCAACCCCCTGACCTTAAATCAGAGGACTGGATTTTATTACATGTAAAAATACTTACATGTAAATATTTTTAAGATGTTATACCATCAGAAACAGCATCTTCAACTTTAACTTTAATACTAGGATCCGCATCATTTGTATAAACGGTAAATCCTGCATCAGCTCCTACTCCAGCTTCAGAACTCCAAGTATTGCCATCATTTTTAAATTCGACACTATCACCACTATCGCCTAGTATTGTTAGCTCATTTCTGCTATCAGTCATGTTAATAACATCGTTAGCAGTAAGATTTGTAATACTATTGTCTTCAGTACTTAAATCCAACACTTCCATGTTAGACACATTTGAAAAGTCTAGGTTTTGACCTCTTAGGATAAGAGTATCATCGCCTCCTAAACCATCTACAGGCTGGTCTTTATAAAAGAGTGTATCATTTCCGGCTGTTGGATTCGCCCCATCTATTCTTACATTAAAACTTCCCGATACCTCTGCCCCATCTACACTTGTGCCATTTAACGTATCTACTGTGTGAACTGTTACATCAACATCAGTAGAGATAGAACTTTGTACAAAACTAAGTTTGTTTATATCATCTTTAGAGATATCTGTGATAGTATAGGTATCGCTATCGCCATCATAAGTTACGTTTGATATGGATGTTCCATCGGCTTTAAATGTCGCACCTGCTCCTAAGTTTTTCAACGTTAGCGTAACAGTTTCACTACCATCTAAATCCACCATATTTGCATTTAGATTGATAGATATATCATCTCCCTCGCTTCCAAAAGTTTTCGTTGGATTTATGGTTATATCATCAGCAACAGGATTTACAGTGATATCAAACTCTGGAGTACTAACTCCGGTCTCTCCATTGTTACTAATGACTTCAAGGGTAACTCCGCTTATCACCTCACTTATATTCTCAAGTGGCTTAACGAAAATCTTATTGCCTTCAACATAAGCCATGTTCCAAGCATCTCCACCCATATTTCCAGCAGGTGCTGCACTAGAGGCATCTGCACCGTACAATACAAGGTAACCATTTGGAATACCTTTTATAACAAGGTTGCTAATACTCTCACTATCATCTACTATGGAAGCATCAACAGGCACTTCTATCAAGGTATCTTCATCTCCATGAACATTTTGAGGCGTATTTACAATTGGCGTATCAGATACCGGATTTACTGTGATATTTAGTATGCCATGAGACACCATATCTTCACTATCATGACCTGCGATATTTGTAAAGCCTTCCTCATGAGGCACATATACATCAATCGTAAAGTTTCCATCTTGCTCGGCTGTTGGCGTATAAGTCAAATCAACACTATCCGCATCAAATGTACTGTCTAAAGCCAGTCTATAATAATTTCCTGCAGGCAATCCAGCAGGGTTAGTAACAGGATTTGCAAGAGCATCTTGAGTATTCACGCCATCATTATATGTTAAGCTACCCATAAGTGCAGGGTTTGTATCATTAACTTTCAAATACACAGCTCCATCTACAAGAACTACATTATCGTCACCATCTTTTTCGTTTGCTAAAGATATACTGATAACTTGTGGCACATCCTCACTAACACTAACATTTTGTACTTGACCGTTAAAATCCAATTCATCAGTCTTTGGTTTTACTGTAACATCATAATTATCTATAATTTCATGATAATGTTTTCCATTGGAACCATAAGTAGTAAGATCTATATCAAGTTGAAGTTTCTGTGCATCATCATTTCCATCATTTGTACTAAAATCTTGAGATGGTGATACCGTTATATTATTTAAAGCATTCATAATAGCGGTGTCATCTCCATTTCCTTCAAGCAACCAAAAACCAGCAACTTTAGTTGCCCCTGTTATAGTAATATCTGGATCATTAGATACAATTTTTATAGAAAAATCACTAGAGCCAGTGGTATCCACTTCTAACTTGCTTCCTAAAATAAAACTACCATCTTCATCCACGTCAGCTGGACCATTAAACAAGAAATTGTTAATAATGGCTGGATCCTCTCCATCTCCTCCATCGAAACTCAATGTCAAATTAAAACTATCTGTTGCCACAACTTCATTAGCTGGATAATGATCTTGAGAATATGCATCCACTGTGATTAGATTTGGTACTTCTGATTGGCTAAATGTTCCATCGGAAACAAAACTCAAGTCATATGTTACACCAGCTGGGCTACTGATAGCATCATCTGGATTCACATCCACATACCAAGTTCCAGATCCAACTCTAATACCACCATCAACTTTTATACCATCAGGAACACCTGTCACCATGATTCTAGTAAAATCTTCACTTCCATCATGATCTGGTGATGTCAATGTAAGCGTTTTTGTAAAGCTTTGACCTATATTTGTTATGATAATATCATTGTTTGTATTTGCTCCTTGATCAGTAAGACCCAAGTTGGATTGGTCTGTAACCGCTTCCACATCAACGCTGTACGTAGCCGATTTTGAAACCTCATGCGTATATACATTACCAGCTTCATCTGTAACTGTATCGACCACCACATAATCTATATTAAAACTATAATCCGCATCATTATGTTCAGGGTTTAATACCTCTATGGTCGGTAATACTCCATTTACGGCATTTATGGTTTGCTCACCTGTAAATTCAACGCCATTAACTCGTATCTTCGCACCAGATGGCAAATCATTAGAATCAATAGTTATATTTTGCAAAGCACTGCTTCGAACTTCACTTCCATCTTTATCAATACTGCTAAGTCCTATATTAAGAGCCACCCAAGTATCTTCTTGCTGAATTACGTCTAGGTCTGATAAAGTCGCATCAACATCAGGCGTTATCATGACAGATACTGTCTGCTCATTTGTTATATTGTCACCTTCTCTTTCAGTACTAATTTCTGTGATAGTAAAATCAATCTCACCACTAAAATTTGAAGGGGTTTTTACGTAAACACTATTGCCTTTAAGTGTAGCCAAATCAACTGCCCAAACTCTACTTGCTCCACTTCCTCCTAAGAATGAAGCTCCCTCTATATCAAAACCGCTTTGAAGACCTGTTATCTTAAATGTAGCGGTCTCGGAACCATCATTATCGTAAGAGTTTAAGTTTACATCATCACCATAAATCTCTTTAAGTAAGAAATGGTTACCGTTGCTATCTAAATCGCTCTCACTTCTCACAATGTTAAACTCATGGGAAGTGCCGCCATTATCTGTAGCGGATTGTGCTGCTAACCCATTGTTTTGCAACTTATCAGCTTTACCATCTACATTAACATCTATTTGCAAATTTTGAGTTATCGGAAGAGTATTTACAACACCTGAATTCGTATCAACAGATACCGCCGATACATCAAAAGTATAATTCTCATCACTATTGTGTGGTGGGATAAATCTTGGAGGATGAGCATTGTCATAATCATTTAAGGTTACTTTCCAAGTATTTGGAGTGCCTCCATTCGAATCTATTTGTACATTTGTTGTGTTTGCGCTAGATTGATCTATAGTCACATAAGATGAACCATTCCAAACATATAAAGAGCCACCATCTGGTATCTTATCTATAGTAACATTAAAGGTTTCGCTATCGTCTGCACTTGTAGCTGTTATATCAAGCACTATAGCGTTTTGTGGAACATCAATGTTTGAATTAGGATTATCAGCATCGTTACCCATACTTCTACCAGCATCCTCATCTCCACTTGCTTGTTTTATCTGCAAGGTTACTTCATCTGCTTTTGGATATACAACAAAATTTAAGTAAGATTCTCCACTAGTTGCATTAACACTTGCACCTGTATCCTCATCATAATCAACACTCTTAGCCTCAACTTTTATCCTCGCATCACCTGAGAGTTCTGGCGGAGCTATCACTTTTAATGTATCTAGGTAAGCTACTGGTATATCAACACCACCTCCGTTGTCGGTTACTTCTATAAGTTGTGTTCCATCATGATACTGATACTTAGCACCACTTTTGGTTACAAAAGCATCACTACCATCAAAAGCTCCATCTCCATTTTCATTGATTTGGAAAGTTAAGTGGGCAAAGGTCTCTTCGGAGTCTGTTTGGTTACTCGTATGCTCTCCATCTCCTATATTAACAGTATCATCTTCATTGCTCCAACCATCTTTAAGATTGAATCCTCCTTCTGTTCCCAAATCAAACCAAGTGTTGTTATCATTTCCATCCTCTATGGCATGGTTAGTATAAGTATGGTCTGGATTCATTGTTATATCATCTGATCCATCTCCATCACTATCAACACCTACTTTCTCTGCAATAGGGGTTACGGTGATAGGTAGGGTTTTTGTAAAGGTATCTGTACTAGTGATTCCTCCCTCAACATCTTGCACCGTTACTTCAATACTTAAACTTATATCCTTACTACTATGAGCTGGTGGAGTGATAGAGTAGTTTGCATAGTTAGCGATATCTGCTATGGTATAGTCAGCACTACCATCTCCCGTATGGACAATATTGCCACTTGAATCTTTTATAACCCATTCTGCAGGTATATCTTTTATAGTTATAGCCGTTATGCTCTCACTTCCATTAGTATTACCCGTATCTTGTAGTGTAATGCTACTTAAGAAGTTATCTACTTGAGTATCTTCTGTAGTAGTTTCACTTCCAACATTTACATCATCTGCTATAGGATTGACTCTTAGATTTAAAGTTATGCTATCTGTCTCTTCGACTATTGCAGGAGTGCCATGGGTTTCACCTGCTGGTTCGTTATCTTTTGATACAAGAGTAATGGTAGCACCTGATATATCTCCACTAAAGTTAAGTGGTGGTTTTATAGTAAAGCTTGGGTCATAGTTGTTATTTGGGAATGTAAAAGTTAATTCACTTCCATTATATGTTTGTGAAACTCCATTTATCGTAACAATAGTACCATTTGCTAAACCGTCCACTCTATAACTATGGCTTTCTGAATTATCCATATCTCCAAAAGTTTCTACTAAAACATTTGTCAAGTCAAAAGTAGTATCTTCGTTCAAAGTAATCGTCACTTCAGTAGGGTTATTTAGCTCCACGCCAGTACCAGCACCATCAGTATCAGTTAAAGTTAACTCAACTACATCTGTGATAGCTTGAACATCTACTGTTACATGTTGAACTGAAGAACTAGATACAATATCAGGGCTAAGAAGCGCTCCTGCATCCGTAACCTCATGGGATTCTGTAGTTATAGTAAAGTCAATATTTTCTGCACTATCTGCAACTGGCACTATGGCTAGTTGTGCATATTGTGCTTGAGTTAATTGTATTGCACCTGCTACATTTAAATCTGTTGGATGAAAGTCACCATCGGTTATTTGGATAGAAAATTTGTCTGCAGAATTGCCATTTAGGCTAAATAGTTCTGTGTCTAATGTTCCATCACCATCTGTATCAAGTCCTATCTTGGTTCCTACTAGATTATTGTTGCTTGCTTGGGTAAAGTCAAAATCCAATAACCCTATTCTCTCAATAGCATCTTCTTCTCCACCATTTAACGATGTTGTAGCGTCTGTATTATCCACAACTGTTGGTAAAGTAAGTCCTAATGATGTTGCAAGAGTTGTGTTGCTGTCATCTTTATCTACATCTTCTTGAATAACTATCGTTTTATCAGCTTGCATATTTACACCATCAGCTACTGGAGTTACAGTAATATTTATCGTTCCCATAGCACTATCGCCATCATTATCTACAACAGAATAACTAATAGAAGGCGTTCCACTATAGTTTGGAAGTGGAGTAAAAGTAATAGAACCATCTCCATTGTTTGTAATCGTTCCTATATCATCAGTACTACCAGAGGCTACAACTGCTCCTGCCGGATTGATATGGTGAGTATCTCCATCTGCATAAACTGTACCACCCAGATTAATACTTCCGCCTCCAAAAGATTCGCTTGAAAGCCAGATAACTTGTGTTCCGTCTTCATTCATGGTGATGTTTTGATCATTTGCTTCAGGAATAGCATCATTGACAAAAACTGTAAAATTTACAGTACTAGATGAAGTATTGCTGTCCGTATCTGTTACCTTAAATCCAAACTGAAAAGTTATAGTATCATCATCACTATCACCATCTGTTGTAGTAGTATCTGGGTGGTCTAATTCTGCGTATTGGGTATAGGTATAGGTATCATCTGCTCCTCCAGCACTATTTTTATTTAGTGTGATTTCAAAGACTTTATCGTTTGTAGCATCTCCTGTTGATAGATAAGCTATTACCTTTCCTGATGTGCTATAATCATAAGATAGAGCTACTCCACCTGATGTTAATGATGGTGTTATAGTATCATCAAAGGTAAGGTTATAACTATTGTAATTTGCTGGATTTGTAATAATTCCAAGTTTTGTAACAACGCCACTACTACTATTTCCATCAGGGTCAGGCGCTCCACCATTATCTTTTATCGTACCTGTCAATGAAGTTGTAGTTGGGGTAAAGGCTGATTCATCTACATATGCACTATCCACTGCTCCTATAGAGAGGTCATCAGTAATAGTCGTAGTTGTCGTAATAGCATCAGAACTTGCTCCATTTGCTTGCGTATGAAGTGCAACATTTTCAAAACTATTATTTGTATCTGTAACACTTTGTAAAGTAGGGATAACTGTCTCACCATTTGGATTTTCTGCTGCAAAATCATCTATGGTATTAATAGTAATAACATGACTACTATTTCCTCCTGTTATATTTATGCTAGTTGGTAAAGCACTTGTATCCGTACCTCCTTGAGCAGTTCCGCTCCAATCAATGGTAACATTTACATTATTTCCTGATGGCACTGTAACTTCAGCTCCATTTTTATCAACCAACGTAACAGTATATACTATATCTGTTCCCTCCGATACTGTTGTTTTATCAACTGTTATCTTTGCATAAACGGTATCTGTATCTTCATTTTGAATCTCATCATTTATTCCGTCTCTTATTGTGCCTGTTGCTTGATTATGTATTCCTGCATCAGAGTTGTCTATGGCTATGTTTTCAAAGCCTGCATCAGCACTTGTGCTATCTATTGTTTCTATTGAAACTTTATATGTCTCGTCTCCCTCATTGAGATAGTCATCTGTTATAGTATTTTCGAAAGTATAAGAGCTACTTCCATCTCCTACAATAGTTATAGTTGTTTGCTTGCCATTTTGTATAAAATCTTCATTCTCTGTGTTATCATTTGTATAATTTAGAGTTACTTCTACAGTTTTGCCATTTTCTAAATTTACAGCATTTCCATCTTTATCAACCAAACTTATAGTATGAGTTAATTTTCCATTATTTTGTTCATTAACACTATCATCTCCTCCCAATCTAAGATAGACTGTATCTGTTGGTTCATTTGGATCTGTCTCATTACCTGCTCCATCAGTGATAGTTGTTGTTATATCATCACTATGTACTACATTGTTTGTATC
>PDWI01008827.1_pt1 | contig 12982 bp, 11 predicted proteins | sample 1430891 | NCBI WGS metagenome assembly PDWI01 (sample SAMN01162508, study PRJNA174530) | Oral metagenome, whole genome shotgun sequencing project. | biome: Marine environment; feature: Marine mammal; material: Swab sample of the gingival sulcus; isolation source: swab sample of gingival sulcus... | reverse complement strand
ACCCGATACATGTCCGGCAAACTTATTAGGCAGATTTTTTATTTTGTCCCATTTCTCACCTTTCCAAATATGTACTCCGTTGCCTGCTGAATATATTGGAAAACCTTTTCTTGTCCAAACCGAAGAAATTCTTTCTTCTTCCATCCATGGGAACTCTGTGATGCTGTTATCTTCATTAATTATTAACAGCTTATGGTCACTTGGTTTACCAACAAATGTAACTGTTACAAATACTTTATATTTATTGTTAATTGTGGATTTATATCCGTAAATATCTGTTATTCCACCATTGATTGAACCCAAGTCGATTTCTTCCCAGCCATTACCATAATAATGATATAATGACCCGTCATTGCCGCTTCCAAGATAGATATCATTTTCGGTCTTGCTCCACATACAACTTACTTGTCCACTAAATGGAAGTGTTTTTAAGAAAAAGGCTTTTTCTATAAAACTATTTCCATCCCAATATAATAGACTAGCACCCGATGTTATATATATATTATGTTGAATTAAAATTGCAAGACCAGGACCATCACTTATCTTTAATATATTTAACTAACCCATAAGGTTCGGCATCATAATTACCATTTTTATCTTTCAGATAAATTTCACCTACAGCCCATATTTCTTTTTTTTCCGTTGAATCTTCAATAATTGCAGCATCGTATAAAAAACTTTGGTAGTCTCCAAAAGTATATTCCTCCCACTGAAAATCATGAGTTGTTGGTTCTAAAGTTGATAAGCTTAAGTTATTACTTTCAGAAATAACAGAATTATTTTCATATTCATTTATTTTGTACTGATAGTTGGTGTTTTGTGTTAGTGCAGTATCAGTAATAACTGTATCTTTTTGTGTGCAAATAAAATCAGCTATTCGTTCTCCATTTCTAAATAAGGTTAGCTCTCTTGTTTTTGCACTCTCAAAAGATATATGTAAATATGCTTCTGTTACTGAAACATCCATTTCTTGGAGAAGTATGTTTTTTTCAATCTTTGGTTCTGTGGTATCGCAGTTTTGCAGAAATAGAGTTGCTAAGGTTAGCAATACAACTAAGAATAAAATTTTTTTTATCATTTTAATACTTGTTATTTTTTAGTTAATAGAATATAATAATTACATATTATACTATACCACTCCTTTTTAATAATGTTTTAATATTTTGTCTACTGTTCTTTTATTTTGCTACATTTTAGTTTTTTATAATCTTGCCATAATTATCTATATGAAAAGGAATTTGCCTTTAGATTATAATCTTATTGTCAACTAAGAAAGTTATTTTTGTTTGCTAAAAAGTAATTTAGTTAACGTGGAGAGGTAATATCTACAGACTGAAATGTATTTTTTCCCAATTTCAAAAAGAGATTTTTGGAGTAATTCAGCCTTTTTAGGTGGAGAGAACAATAAACTGTTAAAAAAATTCCTTATTGCGGGCACTATTCGTAATTTAAGGCTTTAAATAGGTGAAGTATCTTATTGGGAATTTGATCATGCTTATTTACTTTTTGCTTACTTTTGCATGAATTTTTGCTGATTAAATGTTACATAGATTGCAGAACGGAGTCCGTAATAAAGATATTGCTTATAGGTCATTCAATATTTTTTATTTTGGACAGATGTTGCAATTATTTTAACTACCTAAAAGTGTATTTGAACTTCCCCTTTTTTTGCATAATTTAATTATTTATCTAATCAAAATTATTTGGGGAATAATGTCTTACTATATTGGTCTCGATGGAGGTGGTTCAAAAACAAAATGTGTTCTTTGCGACTCCTCTCTTAATATTTTATCCGAAGAAATTGGTGGTCCATCAAACTTCATTACAATTGGAACAGAAATAGTCTCTGAAACAATTTTAGACCTAATAAAAAAATGCTGTAATAAGAAAAATATTTCATTATCAGAAATAGAGAATATTGTTTTGGGAACAACTGGTGCAGGCAGACAACACCATGCTAAAACATTGGAAGATGTTGTTTTAGCTAAGGCTTCTCAAATGGAATTGGAAATAAATAACTTCAAAGTTGTTAGTGATGCACGAATTTCATTGGAAGGTGCATTTTCCGGAAAACCGGGAAGTATATTAATTGCTGGAACTGGTTCAATAATGTTTGGTAAAGATAAAACCGGAAATATTCACAGAGTTGGCGGATTTGGGAGATTGATTGGTGATGAAGGAAGCGGATTAACGCTAGGAAGAAAAGGATTAAACATTGTTGCAAAATATTTTGATGGTAGAGGAAGAGAAACTTTATTGACAAAAAAAATTGAAAAGAATTTCAATATTAGAAATCAAGATGAATTAATTACAGAAGTTTACAACAATGATTTTAAAATTCAAGTAATTGCACCCTTAGTTATTGAATCTGCAAAAGAAGACGATGAATTATGTAAAAGTATTATAGATGAAGAAACAAATGAATTAATTATACATATTGCTGCAATGAATAAAAAGATTAATGAAGAAAATATGAATCTTGTTTTTATTGGAGGAACAATAACTTCTGATAATTATTATTCACAAACATTAAAAGAAAAAATTAATTTATTTTTACCAAATGTAAAAATTCAACAACCCGATTTCCCACCGGAAATTGGTGCTGTAATAATGGCAAAATAAAACAAAAAGAATATGGACAAAACAAAAAAAAATCCGTGGGCTTGGATACCATCTCTATATTTTGCAGAAGGTATTCCTTATGTAATTGTAATGGTTGTTTCTGTAATTATGTACAAGCGATTAGGAATTTCTAATACTGATATAGCTTTGTATACAAGTTGGTTATACCTGCCTTGGGTAATAAAACCTCTGTGGTCTCCGGTTGTAGATTTGCTTAGAACAAAAAGATTTTGGATCATAACAATGCAGCTTTTAATTGGTGCCGGACTTGCCGGGGTTGCTTTAACAATTCCTGTCCCAAATTTCTTTCAATATACTTTAGCTTTCTTTTGGCTGCTGGCATTTAGTTCAGCTACACATGATATTGCAGCAGATGGCTTTTATATGCTTGGTTTAACTAAACATCAACAAGCTTTTTATGTTGGTATTAGAAGTACATTTTACAGATTTGCAATGATAACCGGTCAAGGACTTTTAATTATTCTAGCTGGTTATTTGGAAAGTTCAACCGGGTTAGGAAGTATTGAATTTGATGTTAAAACTGTTAATAAAAATTCTGTTCAAGAAATCACCTATGAAAAAAATAAACAAAATTCTACAGATAAACTGCAACTTGTCTGTTCTCCAAGTGAATTATCTATTTCAATAAATGTTAGTGATGTTAATAAATTAGATTCAATAAAGAATTATGTAATTTCTGAAAATATTAAAAATGGCTTTTCTAAAAAACAAATTATAGTAAATTCCGAAAACAATGTTAGTACAGAAAAATCATGGTGGCAAACTGTAATTGTTGAAAATTTGGAATCATTTATCAAAAATACTTTTGGTTCGGAAAAACAAATTTCAACAAGAAAGGATGACTTAGTTGGTAATCTCGGATTTACAAGCATCCATCTTTCTAATGCTCCACCCGAAGATGAAAACATTGTTGTCAATCTCAGCCATAGTTCAGGTGATAAAAGTATAAATTTAATTGAAGGTTCAAGGTTTGTGTTCAATAAAAATAATTGGAATAAACCGGCATTGGTTCTTTTTCAAATTGATCCTAAATTAAAAACCGAGACTAGTGCTTCTTTCAAAGCAATTTCCGGTAATATTCCTTTAGCTTGGACAATTACATTTATAATCCTTGCAATTCTATTCGCTGTATTTTTTGTTTATCATAAATTTATACTTCCCTATCCTTCTTCTGATGTAAGTGCTAAAAAAGAAGGACAAAGTGTGTTCGGAGAATTTTTCAGAACTTTTGCTTTATTCTTCAAAAAGGAAAAAATTGGAATTATAATTGCCTTCTTACTTCTTTACCGATTGGGAGAATCGCAATTAGTAAAACTTGCTTCACCTTTCTTACTTGATTCTGAAAGCGTTGGCGGACTTGCTTTAACAACCGGCGAAGTTGGATTTATTTACGGAACAATTGGAATTTTAGCCTTAGTTCTTGGTGGTTTGCTTGGTGGATTTCTTGCGGCAAAACACGGTTTAAAACATTGGCTTTGGTGGATGTTAATAGCAATAAACTTACCAAATGCAGTTTATGTTTATTTATCCTATGCATTACCAGATTCTTTCTTAGTAATATTAAGTTGTGTTGCAATTGAACAATTCGGTTATGGATTTGGGTTTACAGCTTATATGTTATTCATGATTTATGTTTCTGATGGTGAACACAAAACCGCTCACTTTGCAATAACAACAGCTTTTATGGCATTGGGAATGATGATTCCCGGAATGATAAGTGGCTGGTTACAAGAATTAATTGGTTATCAACACTTTTTTATTTGGGTGCTAATTGCAACTATTCCAGCTTTCTTTATAACCAAATTTATTCCTTTAGATCCAGAATTTGGGAAGGAAGTAAAAAAATCTGAATAACGATGAAATAAATTTTAGGAGAAATCATTATGAAAAATTTCAAAATTAAAAACTATGTTATAATCTTCTCTCTACTTATAATTTCTCTGTTAGCAAACTCATGTTGTTGCAAAATATCTAAGCAAAATAAATTTGATAAAGTTGATAATTTAATAATTTCAGCTATCCAAGATTCTGTAGCTCCTGCCATAGCATTACTTTTTGGTCAAGGTGATAAAATTCTTTATAGCAAAGCTTTTGGTAATTATACTTATGATAAATCATCTCAAAAAGTTTCAACTAAATCTATGTTTGATTTAGCATCTGTTTCCAAAGTTGTAGGAACAACTTCGGCTGCAATGTTATTAATTCAAAACGGTCAATTACACTTAGATGATCTAGTAATAAAATATCTTCCCGAATTTAATAACAATGGGAAAGACAAAATTACAATTAGAAATATACTGCTTCATAATTCCGGACTTGCTGCTTTTAAAAAATATTATGATGAATTTTCAACCGCTGAAGAAGTAATAAATGATATAATGAATTTAGAATTAAATTCAGAGCCCGGTGAAAAATATGTTTATAGTGATCTTGGTATGATTACCCTTCAAAAAGTGATAGAAAAAATTACACAAAAACCTTTGGATAAATTCCTAACGGAAAATTTATTTATTCCTTTAGAAATGAACCAAACATTATATAATCCATCAAAAAAATTAAAAGATAAATGTGTCCCAACAGAAGATGACAACTTTTGGAGAATGAGATTGCTACAAGGTGAAGTACACGATGAAAGAGCATTTATGCTTAACGGTGTTGCAGGGCATGCTGGATTATTTTCTACAGTAGAAGATTTATCTCATTTTGCATTAATGATGAACAATAACGGAATGTATAGAGGGAAACAAATTATTTCACCTAAAATTATTGATGAATGGACAACAAAACAATCAGAACAAAGTGACAGAGGGTTAGGCTGGGATACAAAATCTTTAGAAGGATATTCCTCTGCCGGAACAAAATTTTCAAAAAAATCATTCGGTCATACAGGCTATACAGGTACATCAATTTGGGTTGATAAAGAAACAAAACTTTTTGTAATACTTTTAACTAACAGAGTTCATCCTACTAGAGCAAACAGAAAGATAAGTAAGTTTAGACCTGTAATTCACGATGCTATTTACAATTCAGTATTTGAGTAATAATAGTACTTAATGAATTACTAAAGTAAAAAATATGTTTTTGGTTTTATAATTATTATCATAAATAACGCTATTACAAAATAATCATAACAATTTTTTTCATATAAGTCTCCATAATTTGTTTTAAAAAGTGTAAATAATTATTAAATTGATTGAACAAACAAAAAGGCGTAATTATGCACTTAGCTTAGTGAATCTTTTTGCTTAGATTATCGTCCTTTTTTTGTTTCTATCCCCTTTTGTGTTGCACCACAGAAGGGGAATTGCTAATTAGTTTGTTGCTCTAACTATTCATCTTCTTTAAAAATATATATGGGTTTTCCATTTTTAATAGTTTTTAGTTCAAGTGTACTCCCATCTGAAAAAACAGTATCAAGCGGAAATTTATTTTGCTTAGCAATTCTTTTCATTGAAATAGAATCCATTTCAGCATTGATTCTTTTTTTTATTCCATAAGTTGATAAGTACATAGGTCTCCCATTTTTTATTTCAGTTAACGAGACATACCGTCCATCACTCATTTTCTTATTAACAAAAAAAACATGTTTTTTAGCCCACTTAATGGCTTCATTTTTTTTCTTAGAATATTCATCTTTACTTTCAGAGGATATTTTATTCAGATTTTCGACATCTGTGTTGTCCAAAACCATATTTTTTTTGTGAGGGTTTGGGGCCTTCTGAGCAACACTTAACTCAGAGAATAATAATATGATTATAAATATCAAAAAATGCACATGATACTCCTTTAAAATTCAACAATAATACATTACTTATTTTCTAATCTCTTTTACCAATTATCACAACGCCTTTCCCTTCTCTCGTCCCCACAGCAACTAATAAATTTCCTTTTACGCAGACAGAATAAAAAATCGTTGATACGTCATATAATTCGGGGAAAGTTTTCCAATCGACACCATTAAAATGGGCGATGGATTGACCCACGATAAAAATATCATTGAGTCCATTTCCTACTACAGTAGGATAATAAATCTGTGGAACATTATCTTCCTTCTGCCATAAACCCGTTTTGTTTGAAAAAAGACTTGTACCTCCTGTGTAAATCGGAAATCCTCTATTTGTCCAAACAGACAATGGACCTTCATTCAAGACACTTTTCCTTTCCTTTATTTTTTCTGCTTCAACGAACAATAACTCAAAACTTTCTTCTGTTAGGGTAGTTAAGTAAAAAAGGTTAGTTAAATTATCTATAAGCTGAATATCTAGAATATCTGATGTTAGTTCAATATTGATTTTCTTCCAATTTGAACCATCCCAATGAACTAAAGATCCATCATACCCGGCTCCATAAAAATCACCTGATGATAACCCAGCCATTGCAGTAATCGTTCCAATTGTTGAATTAGTGTTTGAGAGTAATCCAAGTGAATTCCAAGTTTTTCCATTGAATCTCATTACAGAACCAGCGCTACTTAATAATATGTCGTTAGAATTGAAACTAAGAATACTAGTTGGTTTAGAGGGACCACTTCCATAATAATATTTAAAATTAACCGTTTCTAAAATCCACTGATTTCCATCCCAATGAGCTATATTTTTTTTCGTAAAGTTTGAGCTACCTCCGGAATCATTGGTCCATAACTCACCACATACCCAGACATCGTTTTCATGAACTATAGTTACATCAGAAAAATAGCCTGTTCCACCTGGTGATTCTAATGTATAAAAATTCCATGTGAAATCATGTCTTGAAGGTGGTAAAGTTGTGATATTTATTGAATTGCTTTCAGAAACAATTTTGCCTCTCACGATTTCTTTTATTACATAGCAATATGATGTCTGCGGCTCAAGAGAAGTGTCCACAATAATAGTATCTATCTGTGAACAAGAAAAGTTTTTAATTATTTGCTCATTTCTTGTAAGGATTAAATCTCTATTGCTTGCTGTTTCAAAAGCTAGTCGAATATAAACTTCTCGAACAGCGCAATCAATTTCAGATATTGTAATATTTTTTTCCACTATTGGTTCGGTGGTATTACAACTCCAAATAATTAGTAGTGTGAGAATTAAAAATATCTTTTTCATGAAACTATTCCCGATACTATAGACATGATAATAAAACTTCTTATAAAAAGCAAAGATCTAATCTCATACAAAAATCGGTGATAAAGATATTTTGTGGGTTGTAAGCTAGGATTTATCAGGGAAAGGAGTAACATCATAACTTTTTGTAATACTTTTAACTAACAGAGTTCAGCCTACTAGAGCAAACAGAAAGATAAGCAGGTTTAGACCTGTAATTCACGATGCTATTTACAATTCAGTATTTGAATAATAATAGTGCTTAATGAATTACTAAAGTAAAAATATGTTTTTGGTTTTATAATTATTATTGTAAATAACGCTATTACAAATTAAAAAATGGATAACAGTTTTTTTAAGAAAAAATTAAATAATGAATTTTATTGCACATTTGTCATATACATTTTTTAAGTTATTAGTAACAGATTAAAAAATTTGTAACGAGGCATTATGAAAATTCATGAATATCAAGCAAAAGAGATTTTGCAAAAGTATAACGTTCCAGTTCCAGAAGGAAAAGTAGTTTTTTCTGTTGATGAAGCAGTAAAAGCAGCAAAAGAAATTTCTGGAAAAATTAAAGTTGTTAAAGCACAAATCCACGCTGGAGGTCGCGGAAAAGGTGGAGGTGTAAAAGTTGCCAAAGGAATTCCGGAAGTAAGAAAATATGCCAAACAAATTCTAGGAATGAATTTAGTAACACATCAAACCGGACCTGAAGGAAAAATAGTAAATAGATTGTTGATTGAACAAGGTGTAAATATTGATAAAGAAATGTATGTGGGAATTACACTTGATAGAGCACAATCAAAAAATGTTGTAATGGTTTCTACCGAAGGCGGAGTAGAAATTGAAAAAGTTGCTGCTGAAACTCCGGAAAAAATCATAAAAGAAACAATTGATCCTGCAGTTGGAATGCAGGCTTATCAAGCAAGAAAATTAGCTTTTGGCTTAGGTTTAGAAGGAGTTCAATTTAAGAATGCGGTTAAATTTTTAATGGCACTTTACAAAGCATTTGATTCTACAGATGCTTCTATTGCTGAAATAAATCCTTTAGTAGTAACAAAAGAAGGCGATGTAATTGCGCTTGATGCAAAAATGAATTTTGATGATAATGCACTTTACCGACATAAAGATATTATTGAATACAGAGATCTTGAAGAAGAAGAACCATTGGAAATAGAAGCTTCTAAATACGGATTAAATTATATTAAACTTGATGGTAATGTTGGCTGTATGGTTAACGGTGCCGGATTAGCAATGGGCACAATGGATATTATTAAACTTGCTGGTGGTGAACCTGCTAACTTCTTAGATGTTGGTGGCGGTGCCAATAAAGAAACAGTTGCAAACGGATTCAAAATTATTTTAAGTGATCCAAATGTAAAAGCAATTCTTATAAATATTTTTGGTGGAATTGTAAGGTGCGATAGAGTTGCTCAAGGCGTTATAAATGCAGTTAAAGAAATTAAAGTTGAAGTTCCTATTGTTATAAGATTAGAAGGAACAAATGCAGAAGAAGCCGGAGTATTATTGAATGAATCTAAGCTTAATTTTGAAGTTGCTACAACTTTAGAAGACGCTGCAAAAAAAGTAACCGCTGTATTAAAATAATAAATATTTGAAAGAGACGTATGGTTTATTGCATGCGTCTCTTTCTTTAATTTATTGGCAAGGAAAAAGAAAAAGTAGCACCAAATCCCTTTTTACTTTTTACATAAACCTTCCCGTTGTGTTGTTCAATTATCTTTTTTGCAATCCAAAGACCTAACCCGGAACTAGTCTCATTTCCAGTAGGTTTATTACTTAGTTTTGTCCCTTTTTCAAAGGCATGAAGTAATTCATCTTCTGTAAGTCCGTAACCATTATCTGTTACTTCAACTAAAACATTACCATTCTCAATTTTAGTAAAGACATCAATTTTTGAGTTCTTAGGACAATATTTAACGGCATTACCAACAAAGTTATCAATTACTTCTTTAATTTTATCTTCATCAAATTCTAACTCAATAGGTTTTTCTGGTTGATATAATCTTAAAACAATTTCTTTACTTTTTGCATTAACCTGATTGATTTTTACAATACTCTCAACAGTCTTAATAATATTATGTTTTGATTTATTTAAAGTTATAGGTACAAATTCTTCTGCAACAACTTGACTAAATTCATTTGCCAATTTTACCAAACGCGATGAAGTTTCTACTAAACTCGAAAAAACTTCTTGTTGTTCTTGTGCATTTAAATCATAAGATTCAAGTAACTCAACAAAATTTTTAATAGTCGATGCAGGATTTTTCAAATCATGTGCAACCATTGAAAGAGTTTCATCTTTTTGGACTCTAAGTTCTTTTAGTTTTCTTTCACTTTTCTCCATTCTATTATTTTGTTCTTGTAATTTTTTTATTACCTCCTTCATTTGCTCAATTTTTAATCGTAATCTTCTATTTTTATCTTCAAGAAACCTAATTTCAGCAAGTAATTGAATATTATCTTTCTTCAATTTTTTAAGTTTTTCTGCATTCCCATTTTCAACTATTGTTTTACTATCATCTTCTTTTAATTTAGAATTAAAAAAATTCTTTTTTATTAGAAAATATATAATGCTGATAATTCCTACAAAAAGTAAGCTAACTATAAGTATTCCTATTATTGAATTCATTTTCTTATAAATCAAATAAATGTTAAATATATAATTATCGTAACTACTTATGAATAGTTAAAGAAAAAGACCTTCTTGAAACAAAAACTTTCTATAACAATTAAATTTGCCTAAATTTTTTCTTGCTTTTACTCATCTGCACCTATACTTTTGTGGCAAATTATTTATCTTTACTTACTTTATTAGGTTTATCATGTTAGATGCTATAGATATAAAAATTTTAGATATTCTACAAAACGATGGTAGAACAAAAAGAAACGCAATTGCAGAAAGCGTTGGACTTTCTTTACCATCTTTAAGTGAACGACTTAAAAAATTAGAAGAAAAGAAGATAATTGAAGGATATTTTGCGAGAGTAGACAGAAAGACTTTTAATTATGACTTAATGGCATTTATTATAGTTTTCATGAAATCTTCTAAAAAATTTGAAGAACTAACCGAAAATGTAAAGAAAACACCAGAAATTTTAGAATGTCATGCCATTTTGGGTGAAGGTTCTCATATACTTAAAGTCTTGGTAAAAGATACAGAAGAATTGGAAAAACTACTTGCAAATATTCAATCTTGGTCAGGTGTTTTAAGAACACTAACAAGTTTTGTTTTGTCAACAATTAAAGAAACTACACAAATAAAATTATAATTAGGAGCTAGAATGCCAAAATGCAAATTAGAGTACATTTGGTTGGATGGTCATTTACCAACCCAACAAATGAGAAGCAAAACAAATATAGTGGAAGATTTTTCGGGAAAAGCAGAAGACGCACCAATGTGGTCTTTTGATGGCTCTTCAACGGGGCAAGCTCAAGGTGGATCATCGGATCTTTTATTGAAGCCTGTACGAGTATTTGTTGATCCTGCCAGAGAAAATGCTTATTTAGTTATTTGCGAAGTACTTAATCCCGATAGAACTCCTCATCCAACAAATGGTAGAGCTACAATTAATGATGATGACAATGATTTCTGGTTTGGATTTGAACAAGAATATGTACTTTGGGATTTAGCTCATCATACACCTTATGGATTTCCTGCTCCAGGATATTATCCTCCACCACAAGGTCCATTTTATTGTTCTGTTGGAGCTGAATATAATATTGGTCGTGAAATAGTTGAGGAGCATTTAGATATTTGCTTGAAAGCCGGACTTAATGTAGAAGGTATAAATGCTGAAGTAATGAAAGGTCAGTGGGAATATCAAATATTTGCAAAAGGTGCAAAAGAAGCTGGCGATCAACTTTGGGCAGCAAGATATTTACTTGAAAGAATAGGAGAACAACATAATATAAGAATAAATCTTGATCCGAAGCCAGTTAATGGTGATTGGAATGGTTCGGGAATGCATGCAAATTTTTCTAACACAATATTAAGAAGTTGTGGTAGTAAAGAAATCTATGAAAAAATTTGTGATGCTTTTGGCACAGATGAAGCTATTAAACGCCACATAAAAGTGTACGGTGAAAATAATCATTTAAGATTAACTGGAAAACATGAAACCCAAGCTATTGATCAATTTAGTTACGGAGTTTCAGATAGAGGTGCTTCAATTAGAATTCCAATTCACACAGTTGAAGCTGGTTATAAAGGTTGGTTGGAAGACAGAAGACCAGCTTCAAATGCTGATCCGTATAAAGTAGCAGCAGCAATTATTGATACAGCAAAAGCTGTAAAATATTAAAAAAGATAAATACCGTATTGAAATAATGAAAATTGTTTGCTTTTAATAAACCTCTTAGGTAGTGAAAAAAGATTTGTGTAAATGCAAAAGTCGATAATAATTAACAAATTCTTTAATCAAATAAGGAAATTACACAATGAAGATCACCGAAGAAATCATCGAACAACTAAAAGCCGATCTAAGTGATGCAAAAACATATGAGGTCTTAATGGGCAAAGATGGAGCAATAAAAAAACTTATTGCAATTTATCAGATAAGAAATACACTAAAATATGTTGCTACTTTAGAAAAGTAACGAAAAATTGCTCTCTATTTCCAAATGACGATGCACTAAAGAAAATGTTATTTTTGGCTTACAGAGATTTATTTAAAAAATGGACTATGTCTATTAGAAATTGGGCTGTTGTTTTATCTCATTTTTCTATTTATTTTAACAACAGATTTGAGGATATTCTTTAACCCAGTTTTCCCATTTACACAAATCTTTTTTCATTACCAAATTAGTGCTGCACAAGAATTGAATAGTTTCCATTTGCTAATTACATCATACTATATTGATGTAATTTTTTATATAAAAAAGCTCTGGAAATACCAAGAATTTTAGCAGCATGTGAGCGATTATTATTGGCAAGTATTAATGCTTCCGTAATAGCTTTCTTTTCGGTACTTTGAATTTGATTGGCTAAATTAGCATCCTCTTTTGTAGTTTTTAGTTTTGTTAATTTATTGTTCCCTTTAATTAATGTTAGTATGTTATCTTTTGTAATTTCATTTGCTTGAACCAATGCCATTATTCTTTCCAATACATTATGGAGTTCCCTTATATTTCCAGGCCAATCATGTGCTTCTAAAATTTTTAGTGCATCGGCACTTAAAGTTTTATGATATACTCCTTGTTGTGCCTGTAATTCTTTCCAGAATAAATTTATA
>PDWI01007653.1_pt1 | contig 12982 bp, 9 predicted proteins | sample 1430891 | NCBI WGS metagenome assembly PDWI01 (sample SAMN01162508, study PRJNA174530) | Oral metagenome, whole genome shotgun sequencing project. | biome: Marine environment; feature: Marine mammal; material: Swab sample of the gingival sulcus; isolation source: swab sample of gingival sulcus... | reverse complement strand
CAAACCGCTATAGAGCCCTGTCTTTTCCCGAAGGTCATGTTATGACCGTTGAGGGGATGGGGGTTGTAAAAAATGCGCCCAATAGAAAAGGTGCACAGGCTTTTATTGATTTTATGCTGAGTGAAACAGCTCAAGAAGTGCTGCCTGAAACGCAGTGGATGTATCCGGTACTTGATACGGTTCCATTACCCGAGGCTTTTGCACGGGTACCGGTACCTAAAAAAGTGCTTCATATTTCTCCTGAAGCCGCACAGGAAGCCGCACAGTCTGTTCTGTATATTCTGAAAAACTAATTACGATTCCATTTTTTTTGCTGAATTACGCATGAAGTATTCGGTGGGCAATTTCAGTGCAGGAGCTGCTGTCCGGCATAGTATCCGTGCGGCAGCAGCCGTGCTGTTTATTGCGGTTATTTCTTTCTTTGGCTTGGTGGTGATTTACCGATTGTCAAAATTTGGCACGAGCCCACAGAAAGTCAAAGAATTACAGCCTCGCGAAATTGTCGACGACGAGAGCTTTCACGAAAAAATGACTCAACTGCAAAAAAAGGGAGCAGACACCGCAGATATCGAATCGGACTGGAACAACTTGCTCTCCATTCGCAACAAAGAAGCGGTGACTATCGCGCTCTTTGGGGAAATCAACGTTGGCAAAAGCAGCCTTATCAAAACCCTGACGGGAAACGACACCGAGATTTCGGCACGCGGCGGTAACACCAGCGTTATCGCGCAATACCCCGTTCGCCTCGACCAGCGCAGTTACGAATTAATCGATATGCCTGGTCTCAACGAAGTCGGTGAGCACAGCGTCTCGCAACAACTGGTAAAGGAAAAAGCCGTAAAATCGCACGTCGTCGTCTGGGTTGTCGACGAAGAAGTCACGCAATCGGCGCACGAGCACTATCGCTACCTACGGCAATTTAACAAACCTATTATTATTGCCATCAACAAAGCTGACTACTACAGCGACAGCGAACAACTAGCGATAAGCGAGCGCATTCAGCAACAGCTTGAACAGCGACTCCCCGTCGTTTGGGTGTCGTCAACGCGCGAGAAAACGGTGGAAAAACACTTTGAAGATGGACGCATAGAAAGCCATGAAGTTACTGTCGAAGGCAATATCAAAGAACTTATTATGGCAGTAGAGAGTTTAACCTTTGACCGCCTGACTCTCGACAACCGTTTAAACGACAGCTATTTTCAATCGCTGGAACTGCAAATGGAACAATCGCTGTCGCAGGCGCGAGCTGAAAAGTCCACGGCAATTATCAAATCCTACTCGCAAAAAGCCATATTCGGCGGCATGGCTGCGGTCGGTCCTGGGACTGACGTGCTGTTGCAGGGCTACCTCGGCATGGGCATGGCAAAAGAGCTGTGCAAGCTCTATGAAGTCGATGTCAAATCGGTGGACTTGGAGGGCACGCTGGCGATGCTAAACGATAAAATGAGAAAGGAGTTAGCCGTTATTTTGGCACTGCTGGGCAACGTTTTTAAAGCGTTTCCAGGCGTTGGTACAGTAGCGGGCGGCGCGATGCACGCGGTGGCATACGGGCTGATTTTTGAGTCCGTGGGCAAAGCATTGGTCGCCTGTCTGGAAAAATATCACGGCATAGACCAGCAGTATCTGAGCGCGGAAATCGAAGAACAGATTCGAGACAATGTCGAAACGCGCGCAATCAGCATGGCAAAAGCAGTGCTTTTCAAAAAATAACACGGTACAAGCAATGAACTTTTCAGATAAACTGTGGAAAAACACAAAAACGGTGTGGAAGAAAATCTCGTTTTGGGAAGAGCGAGACGACAGCAACGCGAGCAATGATAGCGCAAACAGTGACAACAGCGAGAGCGATAGCAAAGCGCGCGATGGCATCGCGCTCGCCGATAAAGTCAAGGAGCTCGATACGGTCAGCGATGAGCGCAACGGGCATAATGAACGCGACGACTTGCACAAAAGCCTCAATAAAACGCAGAGCGACTTGGGAAAATTGTTAAACGAGAAAAAACTCAGCCGCGAGAGCCGCGAGCTTTTGGCAGAAGACTACCGTCAGCTCAATCGCATTATTGACAAAATCGAGAACCAGCAGTTTCACATCGCCGTCTTTGGGCGCGTCAGCGTCGGCAAGTCATCTCTGCTCAACGCCCTCCTCGGAAAAACGCACTTCTCCACCAGCGTCTTGCACGGCGAGACAAAAGAAACGTCCGATATCGAGTGGACGGCCTACCAAGACCACGCGCTGAGATTTATCGACACCCCAGGCATTGATGAATTTGACGGCAAAGTCCGCGAAGACATCGCCAAACAAGCGGTACAATCCGCCGACATGGTGCTGTTTGTGGTTGACGGAGATATGACACAAATTGAATTTGACGCTCTGGCAGAGACAAAATCCCAAGTAAAATCTCTTATTGTTATCGTCAACAAAAGCGACCGCCTCAACCACGTCGAAAGCGAGCAAATCCGCGACAGCATCAGGCAAAAACTGGACGCACTGACGAGCGCATCACAACGTGGGGGTAACATCCCGCTCTTATTTGTTGCCGCCCAACCGCGCGACAAAGAAATCATCAAAGTTGCCGCCGACGGCAGCGAGAGCGTAACGACAATCACCCCGCCCTCGCACATCGACAGCTTAAAGGAAACTATATGGCAGCAACTGAGCGAGTCGGGACATCAGTTACAGGCGTTGTCGGCGGCTATGTTTGCCACTCACATTACGGAAAAAATCGGGCACGAAATTGTCACCGCGCGCGCCGATATCGCCAACGATATTATTCGCAAATACTGCATTGGCAAAGCTCTTGCCGTCGGGCTCAACCCCATCCCACTGCTGGATGTATCAGTGGTTGTCGGCGATATCGCCATGATTAAGCACTTGGGCAATGTGTACGGTTTTGAGACAAACAGCACCGAGGCGGGACAGTTGATGAAATCGGTTATCGCGGAAATGGGATTAGTGCTCGGCACCAGTTTCGGGGTGCAGGCGTTATCGTCGGTATTGAAGGGACTATCCGCTGGACTTTCGACGGCACTCACGGCGAGCGCGCAGGGCATCGCCGCCTATTACGGCACCTATCTAGTCGGCAAAGCCTGTGAAGAATATTTCAAAAAAGGCGCGGGCTGGGGCGACGACGGAGCGAAAAAAGTATTGCAAGATATGCTCGATAACATCGACAAAGAAGAAGTCCTCGCCGAGGCCAAAGCCGATATCCAACGCGTCTTGAGCAAATAATTGAGCAAAACGCGTTCAATGCACTGTACATGGCTTTATATTACAATGGGTTACACCTCTCCCACAGGGGCGAGGGAATAATTCATTGTAATTTTTTAAATTTATTGAGCGTTTAACATTCGCTTTTTCTTAAAAAACAGGTAATACCTACAAATTACAACAACGTGGGGGTAGAAATATAAATAATTCTACCCCCACGTTGTACGCCGGAATAGAATTTTCTCAGCGTAACGGATTGGTTGATATCTGGGGCTAAGTGCTAGGAGAATAGAATAGTTCCCCACGTAAGCCCACAGATAACAAGAGCGACAAATACGGCGGCCGAGCCCGCATCTTTCGCTTTGCCAGAGAGTTCGTGGTGCTCGTCGCCAAAGCGGTCAATAGCCGCTTCCAGTGCCGAATTGATAATTTCGACAAGCATAACCAAGAGAAAACTCGCAACCAGCAATATCCACTCAATGGCAGTGCTCGCGACGACAAAAGACAGGGGAAAGGCGACAATACCAGCGAAGCACTCTTGTCGAAATGCCGCCTCACTCTTAAAGGTCTCAACAAGCCCTTGGCAAGAGTAGCGAGTAGCGTTGACGATACGTCTGAAACCAGTGTTATTTTTGGGTTTATGCATATTTAATTCACTTTTATTGACAACTGATGCAACTTCGAGAAACAGGCTTTCGAGGCAGGCAGATCTAGCAGAAATTCGCTCTTGTGCAGATGTGCTACGACAACGTGGGATACGTATCCTCAATCAAGCTCTGGTTTGGGGTGATGTGAGAGCAATGTATTCATCGCCGTTTCAACATTAATTTTTTCAGTGACGATGCCTTCAATGACTTCGGAAATGGGGGCGCGAACGTGGTATCTTTTCGCGTACGAATTCGCCTCCACTGCGGTACTCAGCCCTTCCACCGTTTGTCCGATAATGTTCAACGCTTCCTCAACGCTCTTTCCTTCGCCGAGCAATTTTCCAAAACGCCTGTTTCTCGACAAATCATCGGTACAGGTCAGCATTAAATCGCCAATACCCGAAAGCCCCATCAAGGTATCAGCTTTCGCGCCTGCCTTTTGAGCAATGCGGTTTATTTCCGTCAGACCTCGGGTAATAATGGCAGCTCGCGTGTTGGCACCAAATCCCAATCCGTCTGAAATGCCAGCGGCGATGGCGATAACATTTTTCAACGCTCCGCCGAGTTGAGCCCCTGTAATATCATCGGTCGTATAGGTGCGCAAATTTTTATTGTGCAAAAAGCGAGCATAGTCATTGGCAAACGCCAAGGTGCTCCCCGCAATAGTAATCGCCGTGGGCAAACCTTCGGCGACTTCTTTAGCAAAGCTCGGACCCGCGATAACCGCAAAATCCCTGTCGGGGAAGCGCGTCGCAAAGGTCTTGCTGAGCAAATCGTGGCTGACTTTGTCAAATCCTTTAATTGCCCAACCAATTGCCTGCTGAGAAAAGTAGGGAGCGATGCGCTCCAAGGTTTCGTTAAACGCGCTGCTGGGCACAACCATAAGAATCATATCGCAATCGTAGACGACGCTGATATCATTCGTAGGAGTGATATTATCCAACAATTGGGCATTGGGCAAATACTGGCGATTGGCACGAGTCTTGGCGAGCGTCTCAATATGTGTTGCATTGTGCCCCCACAAATAAACCTGCTGGTTTGCAACGCGCGCGCAGTTAATGGCGAGCGCGGTGCCCCAGCTGCCAGCACCCAAGACGGCGACTTTTGTACCGTGCATTAAATGCTTAGTGCTGTGTGTCTGCGTTTTCTGTTTCTTCATTGAGGTGCTGCTGATACAACGAGTTAAAATCGATTGGATTCAACGTCATCGGTGGGAAACCAGCCTTTTGCGTAAGGCTTGATATGGTCTCGCGCGCGTAAGGGAATAGAATATTTGGTATTAACGCACCAACGATGTACGATGCTTGCGCGTCTTCAAAGCCCTCGATAGTGAAGATTCCAGCTTGCTCGACTTCTACAACGTATGCGGTTTTTTCTTTTACCGTTGCAGACACAGTAACGGTCAACGATACCTCGAACAGCCCTTCTTCTTCTAACTTTTTGATATTGTTATCGAGTTTGAGGTTAACCTCTGGTTCCCAATCCATCTTGAAAATTTCGGGAGTATGCGGAGCCTCAGAAGAGAGGTCTTTGATGTAGATGCGGTTAATTTCAAACTGTTGTTCTGTTTGTTGTTCTGACATAATAATATCCTAAGTAATAAAATAAAAAGTGTATTTTACCACTCTGGCTATCATATGGCGAGCATATAAAACAAGACATTATTAGGGCGTGTCCTCAATCTAACTCACGTCCCCTACCCCCACGTTGCGAGAAAAGTCTACCCCTACGTTGTTAAGTTACAATATATTCACAACGTGGGGGTAGAATTGAGGGGCACAATACCCCGCCCTAACTTTCCAGCTTGTCGTCAGCGATTTTGTAATCGGGGTCGGTGAGCTTGTCAATATCGACATAGCCTTGAGCTTTGGTGAGAAGTTTTAAACACTCAGTGCTCAGGTGGCGAATGTGCAACTCTTTTCCGCGACGCTCGTAGCGAGCCGCCAGCGCGTCAATTGCCTCGATGCCAGAGTGGTCAGCGACGCGGGCATCGGCAAAGTCGATAACGACGCGGTCAGGGTCGTCTTTGGGCGTAAAGTGGTCAGAAAAATACTTTACCGAACCAAAGAACAGTGCCCCCTGAGGCTTGTAGATTTTTGTCCCGTCTTCTCGTATTTCACGGTGAACAATCATTTGTTTGGCGTGCTCCCACGCAAAAATCAAGGCTGAGACAATGACGCCAACGATAACGGCAATCGCCAAATCCATCCACACAGTGATAACCATGACCAACACGGTGACGAAGATATCGGCTGCTGGCACTTTGCCGAACAGTCGCAAACTCGCCCACTCAAAGGTGCCAATTACGACCATAAACATAACGCCAATCAAAACAGCGACGGGAATGCGCTCGATAAGTGGAGCGGCAAATAAGATAAAAACCAACAAAAACAGAGCCGCAGAAATTCCCGACAAGCGCGTGCGCCCACCAGAATTGATGTTAATCATAGACTGCCCAATCATGGCGCAACCACCCATACCTCCAAAAAAACCAGTGACGACATTGGCGACGCCCTGACCGATGCATTCGCGGTTACTTTTCCCGCGCGTCTCGGTGAGCTCGTCAATCAAAGTGAGCGTCAACAGCGACTCTATAAGCCCAATTGCCGCCAAGATAAAGGCATACGGAACAATCAGAGCAATCGTTTTCCAACCGAAATCAATCATCGGCACGCTAAAGGCTGGCAAACCGCCGCTCATGGTCGCATTTTGATCGCCAGTCATATTGACTAGAACGTCTTTTACGGTGGTGGTCTGCAAATCAAAAACGATGACAATCACAGACAAGATAACAATTGCCGCGAGAGTCGAGGGAACGACGCGCGTCAGCCTTGGCAAAAACTGGATAATCGTCATCGTTGCGACAATCAGCACAATCATAATCACCAACGGGCTACCCGTCATCCACACCATGTTTCCAGCTTCATCGGGCACCTTGAACTGTTTGAACTGCGCGAGCCCAATGACGATGGCGAGCCCGTTAACAAAGCCCAGCATCACAGGGTGAGGCACCATGCGAATGAATTTACCCAGACGCAACACTCCTGCCGCAATTTGGATACCTCCCATGAGAATAACCGTGGCAAACAAAACGACGAGACCGTAATTATCGACGGGATGAGCCAATTCGCGCCCTAAATCATTGCCTTGGCTGACGAGATTAATCATAACGACAGCGAGCGCGCCCGTCGCCCCCGAAATCATGCCAGGACGACCGCCGATGGCAGCGGTAATAAATCCAACGATACAGGCTGCATACAGCCCAACCAGCGGAGGCACGCCAGCCGCCATGGCAAAGGCAATCGCCTCGGGAACCAGTGCCAAAGCAACCGTAAGCCCAGAGAGAATATCGAATTTGGCAGATGCTCCGCCGTTTTTGTAAATAAGTTTAAACATAAATAAAGAAACCTAACGTATTGATTCAATAGCTATCGCGCAAGATGACGAGCATCCTCACTCGCCTGCTTCGATAGCGTATTGTTCAGAATTGGGATAGTAACAAAGCGCTGGATTATAACACTATTAAAAATAATTACGCCTTATTTTCACAGAAAAAACAACGTGGGGGTAGCTTTCTGTGAATTTTCTACCCCCACGTTGTCTAGGATTGTACACTGCCCTACCCCCACGTTAGGTCTTAGGGCGTGTAATCATGAGATAACTATCATTTCTTTCACCGCAGTTGTCTGTTTATGGCATAATCGCATTGTATGTACGAAATAACTCACGCTCTCAAACTATGAAAAAATTTGCCGTTATTGGAAACCCAATAGAACATTCAAAATCTCCTGAAATCCACGCAGCGTTTGCCCAGCAATGTGGCATCGACATCGAATACGTCAGACTGTTGGCTGATAGGGAACAATTCGCGCCAACGGCGAAAGACTTTTTTGCGCGCGGAGCAGGAGCAAACGTTACCGTGCCGTTTAAAGAGGACGCGCTCAGATTTGCCGATGAGCTCAGTGAGGCGGCGCGTCTGGCGGGAGCCGTCAATACCTTGTCGCTGAGAAGTGATGGCGCGATAGTCGGCGACAGTACGGATGGCATTGGCTTGGTTCGCGATATCCGCGACAACCACGGCTGTAGTTTTACTGGCAAAAAAATACTTATCGTCGGCGCAGGAGGTGCTGCGCGCGGAGTTATTCTGCCAATAGCGCGCGAAAATCCTGAATCTCTGACGATTGTCAACCGAACACAGGCGAAAGCGCGTCAGCTCGCCGAGCACTTTTCCGCCTACACAGAAATGCTTTCAGCTTCTTTCGAGTCGTTGGACTCGGCGTTTGATATTATTATTAACGCAACGTCGGCGAGCTTGTCGGGTGGCGCGCTTCCACTGCCAGAGGCTGTATTCTCTTCGCAGTCATTTGCGTACGATATGATGTATGCAGCTACCCCCACGTTATTTATGCAATTGGCACAACAACGTGGGGGTAGCTGCGCCGATGGTTTGGGTATGCTGGTTGAACAAGCTGCGGAGTCGTTTTTTCTCTGGCACGATGTAAGACCGCACACGCCAGCAGTTATTCAACGCATTCGTAGGCAATTGCAAAATTGAAATGTGCGCCGTGAGCGCGCAAAATCCCGTCGCTGAGGCAGACCGAGAACCCCGTGTAAGCGAGACAGGAGCGTCTTCTGGGGCGCGTCTGAAATACTTTTTGAAAAAGGAAAAGTTACCTGTTATGCTTGTGCATAATTTATTTTGGGCATATTCAGATGTTGTTGAAGATTATAAAACTACTATTCAATTTCCTCTTTCGCGTAGAGGTCACAGGTACCTATAAAGGTGGAAAAGAAAACGGGCACGAAAAAACCTTAATCATATCGAACCACTCGTCTTTTATAGATGGCGTATTATTACTGCTCTATTTGCCAGTAAAGCCAGTGTTCGTCATTCACGAAGAGAGTGAAAAAAGTTATTTTTTCCGCTTTTTCCTGCGCTACGCCGAATACCTTACGGTGGACAGCAGTCACCCAATGGCGATGCGCAAGGTCATTCAACTCATTAACAGTGGTCGCCCCGTTGTGATTTTCCCAGAAGGGAGAGTGACAGTTACGGGGAAATTGATGAAGCTGTATTCTGGGGCTGCCTTTGCGGCGTTGAAAACGCAGGCAACGATTGTTCCCGTACAAATCAGTGGAACTCAGTTTTCGTACTTTAGCCGCGTCGAAGGGCTGTTTAACTCGCACGCATTCCCTAAACTGCGCTTGACGATTTTCCCGCCCACCACATTACAGCGCACCAATACCACCCTCGATGCCGATGAACAACGCGAAGTCAGTAAAGATGAAATGCACTATCTTATGATGAATATGGTGGTGGAAGCCCGTCAGCGGTTGACCTTATTTGAGCAGCTGCTCGAGTCGGCAAAAAAACACGGAGGAGACAAAGTACTCTTTAGAGATAGCCTAAGTGATGAACCAGTAACGTATGGGGACGCGGTGAAAAAGTCGGTGTCGCTGTCTATTTTGCTGAGTCGCAAACTGACGCTTTCCAAACGCGTCGGCGTGATGTTGCCGAATAGCAATGCCTGCGCGCTGGCATTTTACGCTCTGCAACACATGGCGAAGACCCCTGTAATGATTAACTATACTGCTGGCAGCCGCTCCATACTGGCAGGCTTGGTTGCAACGCAAACGGAAACCATTCTGACCTCGAGACGATTTATCGAAAAGGGCGAGCTTCAACCGCTGATTGAAGAAATGAAAGATTATAACATTGTCTATTTAGAAGACCTCCGCAAGCAGGTCACGTTTGCTGATAAAGTCGCAATAGGCATTAAGCGCAACTTCCCGAAAAGAACAGCGGTTAAACAAAAGGAAAGTGATGAGGCTCTGGTGCTGTTTACCTCGGGTACCGAAGGCTTGCCAAAAGGTGTGCTACACAGCCACGACACGTTGATGACGCAGGTTTCTCAGATCGAAGCGATTTACGATTTCAATCCACAAGATTGCTTTATGCTATGCTTGCCCGTTTTTCATGTTTTTGGTTTGATGGCTGCCTTTGTGTTGCCAGTATCGGTTGGTGCGTCTGGATTTTTGTACCCGACACCACTGCACTACAGAGTTATCCCGGAGTTGGTGTACGAACACAACTGCACAATATTGCTGAGCACATCGACATTTTTGGCTGGGTATTCGCGTTTTGCTGAAGCATACGACTTTCACAGCTTGCGCTATGTAATTGCTGGTGCAGAGAAGCTCTCGCCAGAAGTGGTCAAAACCTACCACGAAAAATTTGGGATTCGCGTTATGGAAGGCTATGGCACCACGGAAACCGCCCCCGTTATTGCTGCCAACACCGCCATGGCTCACCGAAAAAATTCCGTTGGACGCATACTGCCAGGCTTGGAAACAGAGCTGGTTCCCGTTCCTGGCATCGAGGGCGCAGGACGCTTGGTTGTGCGCGCTGACAACGTGATGTTGGGCTACTTGCGCGTTGACAACCCTGGGGTGGTTGAAATTCCTCCTACATCTGGCAATAAGCGCGTGTATGATACGGGCGATATCGCCGAAATCGACAACAAAGGATTTTTGTATTTGCGCGGTCGCGCCAAGCGTTTTGCCAAGCTCGCTGGTGAGATGATTTCACTCGATACCGTCGAACAAATGGCGATACACGCGTCTCCTCAGTTCCGCCACGCCGTTATCAGCACGGTTGACGCCAGAAAAGGCGAAGCTCTGCACTTGTTTACCACCGACGAAGAGCTGACGCGAAAAGTTTTACAACAAGCGTCCAAAGACTTGGGAATACCAAAACTGGCAGTTCCTAAAAATATTCACGTCGTCGACGATATTCCTGTTTTTGCGAGTGGAAAAACGAACTATCCAGTACTTATGGAATTACTAGAAGCAGCGTAAGAGGATGCAATTTTTTCTCACAACGTGGGGGTAGGATTTTTCTCACAACGTGGGGGTAGAGATGCATTTTGAGGAAGATCATGACAACAAAGAATAAGTACCCACACACATCGTTTTATGGGATTGGCATTATGCACCCAACCAAGGAAATTAACGTTGGCACGCTGTGGCGCAGTGCTTATATTTTAGGGGCATCGTTTATTTTTACGGTGAGCGAACGCTACAAAAGGCAAAGTTCTGATGTGGTTGTCACACCCAGCCGCATCCCTTTATATCACTATGAAGATTTTGCTGATTTAAAAAAACACCTGCCCCACGGTGCTCCTTTGGTTGGAGTTGAGCTGACAGAACGCGCAGAATACGTGAGTGATTTTGAACATCCTCGTCGAGCAGTGTATTTGCTCGGCAGCGAAACAAATGGCTTATCTGAAAACGTGTTGGCAGAGTGCCACCATGTGGTGAAACTACCTGGTGAATTTAGCCTTAACGTAGCGGTCGCTGGGTCAATTATTATGCACGACAGAATCAGCAAGCTGCCACACGTTTTACCCTCAAAAAAACTATAGCAAGAGAACGTGGGTTAACAATTTATAATCCTCTACCCCCACGTTGTGAGAAGAATGCTGAACAACGTGGGGGTAGGATTAACAATATACCTTACATCACTTACTGGCTTATTTGTCAGAGTCTGTCTTATTTTTATTAAATATTGGAAAAAATAATATACATAATGCTACAATGTAACAATAACGTTCTAAAATCTGAATTTTTCAGGAGCAATTAGCTACGTGCTTTGTTGCGATACGGGTTTGCTTACATCAATGGCTTAAACTGTATTAATGAGTGTTGTTGAACAATATTTTCACTTTTGGGAAAAAGGTCATGAATACAGAAATTTCAAGTCAATTGACTCAACTTGCACACAAATTCAAACATTTGCATTTCAACAGCTCTATGTCGCCAGAGCGCGCAGAAAAATACAGCATTCAAGCAGACAGTCTCTACTTAAACTACGCACGCAATCCGCTCAACGCACACGTCGTTGAAGCGCTACTGAACTTGGCAAACGACAGTGGATTGCGCAATAAAATAGACGCCATGTTTGCTGGTGAAACTATCAACAAAAGCGAAGGTCGTGCGGTCAAGCATTGGTTATTGCGCGCGCCCAAAAATACTGCTGATGCCGACAGCATGGCGGTTCATGACGTACTAGACAAAATGCAAGTACTTGCCGACAAAGTCGCCAATGATACCTTGCTGGACAAACCTGTGACGGATATTATTTGCGTCGGCATCGGTGGTTCTGAATTGGGCTCGCGCGTGGTTTACGAAGCCCTCACCATGGGGCGTAAAAAACGGGTGCAGGTACATTTTGTCGCCAATATCGACGGCATGGCGGTTGCCGATGCCATTGCCAACTGCACACCTGAAACGACATTATTTTTAATGATTTCAAAAACGTTTACGACCTTTGAGACCACTAAAAATTTTGACACCTTGAAAAAGTGGTTTTGTGAGCAAGATGGTCTCGATGAAAAACGCTTTTGGCAACAAAGCTGTGCAATCACCGCCAATGTTGACGGAGCACTTGCCGCTGGGGTTCCCGAATCACAAATTTTCACCTTTTGGAATTGGGTCGGCGGTCGTTATTCGGTGTGGTCATCTGTTGGTCTACCGATTGCCCTCGCCTGTGGCATGCAAGCATTCCGCGATTTTTTGGCTGGCGCGCACGCTATGGATGAGCACTTTCGAAGCGCAGATTTTTCCGAAAACCTACCTGTTATGTTGGGATTATTGCACGTTTGGTACGGTAATTTTCTAAATTACCCAACGCGTTGTGTTGTGCCCTATGCACAAAACCTCAAGTCACTACCCGACCATTTACAACAATTGGAAATGGAAAGCTTGGGTAAATCGGTGGACGAAGACGGTAACAAAGTCGATTTCAACACTTGCCCCGTAGTGTGGGGTTCTGTGGGTTCAAATGCACAGCACGCATTTTTTCAATTGCTCCACCAAGGTAGCCACATTATACCAATGGACTTTATCGCTGCGGTTGAGCCATGTGACGATTTACCAGCAGGCTTAGAAACGGCAATGCGCGAGCATCAAACCGCATTGCTTGCCAACTGTTTGGCACAAAGCGAATCACTGATGAATGGCGGCGATACGCGCGACGATGGGCACGGGCATTTTGTGGGCAATCGCCCTAGCAATATACTTTTGCTGAATAAAATTACCCCGTACAGCCTCGGTCAACTGATTGCCG
>PDWI01007652.1_pt1 | contig 12982 bp, 9 predicted proteins | sample 1430891 | NCBI WGS metagenome assembly PDWI01 (sample SAMN01162508, study PRJNA174530) | Oral metagenome, whole genome shotgun sequencing project. | biome: Marine environment; feature: Marine mammal; material: Swab sample of the gingival sulcus; isolation source: swab sample of gingival sulcus... | reverse complement strand
AATGGAGTCTCCAATTAGGACTGCCTTGGTATCCTTGTATTTTACGTAGTCCTTTGGATCTAGGTATAGGAAGTCGTCATTCAAATGATTGACCCATTCTATGTGTCTTAAAGCATTTTGCAAAACTAGGTCATTTTCTGCCATTTTGGCAATGTCGATTTCACTATCAATCTCATCTTGAGCTCCCCTATTATCATCTTGAGCTCCCTTACTGTCATCTCGAGCGTAGTCGAGAGACCTCTCTTCCATCAAAACCACTTTCTCATCATATACGCTACATTCTTTTTCTATACCATCGTCTTGAGTTCTTATCTTCTGTAATCGCTCATTTTCTAATATTTGAGCCTTCATCTCTTGTAAGGCCTTGTTTTCATCGGTGTTTTCAGCAATGCTTTTATAGGGAATGAAAACTAGGATAATGCAAGCGATAATGCTGACTATAAGGCCTCTTGTCTCTGTTTTTCTATTAGACTTCATCCAGTTACCAATTAGATAACTAAATTCGCTGAGACCCATGCACAAAATAAAGAATATACCGTAATAGAGTCCCTTTGAAATCGAAATATTGGCAAAATATCTATCTTCTAGAGCTATGATAGGAAAATGCCATAGGTATATATGATAGGAACGTTTGGTAAAAAACGTAAAAAATGGCTTTGATAAGAAGTCTGCGATTTTAGAATGTTCGGAACTCAGTAAAATTAAGATAAGAGTGCTTAGTATCGTGTATAGTAAAAAGCCAAATTGGAAGACAAATTCATCGGCATCAAAAAGGAAGACAGGAATAAATAAAAGAGTAAAGAGAATAAGGATGGTAAAATCCCGTTGCTTTTGACTGAATATTTCCATGCTAGCCTTATTTTTTAAGTTAAAAAAAGATGCCATCATGCCCAAGCTGAAAGAATATAGCCTTGTAAATAAGCCATAGTATATTCTGGTGTAGTCATAGCCTTTGTACAGTAGGCTGATGCTTAATACGTAAGAAAAGATGCTTATAATGCTAAGCACTGTAAAGTACTTGAGTTTTTTTGTTTTGTCAAATCGGCCATGAATAAAGGCGTATATTAAAAGGTAAAATTGAACTTCTAAAGATAGAGCCCATATATGAGTGAAAGGCATTAAAGAACCGGTGTTTTCAAAATAGGACGCTCCGGAAAATATTTGAAAGTAATTATTGGCAGACAAAATAGAACCTATCAGAGTGTTTTCTATGTTTCCTAGCTGAGAAGGAAATAAAAAGTAAACGCTAATGCTCACAAGTGTAAGCATTAAAACTAGCGGAGGATATAGTTTTAATAATTTATGATAAACGCCTTCTAGGCATTCTTTTGTTCTATTTTCGTTGTTCTTGCCAACTTGCATTATTTTTTGCATGCTTAGGTAGCCGGCTAGGACAAAGAATATCACTACGCCTAAGTAACCGCCTTTGAATACGCTAGGTACTAAGTGGTAAAACAAGACGGAAAGAAGGGCAAAAGTTCTAATTCCATCAAAGGAAGATAGGTAAGTATTATTTTTCTTCAAAACGCACCTCTTTGTTATATTATGATAAGTCCATCTAGAAGGACTGTATTAGCAATTCGTTATTTTCGCTTTCTACGAGATTATAAAAAGACAAAATGTCAAAATGAATTATAGCAGAAAGAGGATAATTTGTAATAGAAAAATATAAAAAAGATATTGAATAATTTGAAAAAAATGTGTATAATTTATTAAATCGATGAAAGAGGACAAGTTGCTTTTGTTTTTGTGCACAGCGAGGCGTGTTGGTGTAAGGCGCTCACAAGGCAATTGTCAATACCACCTTTGAGACATTTTAATAGAATGCGGTGACGCGTTATAGTCGTAATTAAGTGATAGCTTTATCTTGTTTTACGTAAAGCTATAATAAGGGTGGAACCACGGGAAAAAGTAATCTCGCCCCTTGCTATTTTTTGGCAAGGGGTTTTTTAGTGCATTTTGCCATCTCGAACTTAGTTATATATAATCCTGAGCGAAGTTGAAGGATTTTAAACAAGTATGCGAGCATAGGCAAGTGCAAGAAGACAAGTAAGCAGGAGGTAATTATGAAAGTAAAACTGAACGGTCAAGATGTAAGAGAATTTCCGGATAATTCAACAGTGAGGGATATTGCTTTTGCGATATCGCCAAAGCTTGGTAAAGCGGCACTTTGTGGTGTAGAAGATGGTGAAATCATCAATCTTATGGCGGTGCCAAAAGAAGGTTCTGATTTAAGAATTGCTACTTTTGATGATGAAGAAGGTAAATATGTATTCTGGCATACGACTTCGCACATCCTAGCTCAAGCGGTAAAACGTTTATATCCAGAAGCTAAATTGGCTATTGGACCTCCAGTTGCAAACGGTTTCTATTATGACATCGAATTCGAGCAGCCTTTAAAAGAGGAAGAGTTGCCAGCGATAGAAGATGAAATGCGTAAGATTGTAAAAGAAAAATTAGAATTGGAGCGTATGGAGCTGCCAAGACCTGAGGCGCTTGACTTTGTGAAAAAGCAAGAAGAACCTTACAAAGTAGAATTAATCGAAGACCTACCAGAAGATGCTGTTTTATCTTTCTACACACAAGGTGAATTTACCGACCTATGTAGAGGTAGACACGTCAATAATACAGGAGCTATTAAGGCAATTAAGCTGATGAAGGTTGCTGGTGCTTATTGGAGAGGCGATGAAAATAGACAGATGCTTACTAGAATTTATGGTATTTCTTTCCCTAAGCAAAAATTATTGGATGAGTATCTACAAAAATTAGAAGAGGCGAAGAAGAGGGATCATAGAAAGCTTGGTAGAGAACTTAAACTCTTTACTTTCTTTGAAGAAGGTCCAGGATTCCCAGTTTATATGAATAAGGGAATGATTTTCAAGAATATTTTGACGGATTACTTACGCCGCTTAATGAGACGTGAAAACTATCAAGAAATTTCAACGCCAATGATGTTGAATAGAGATTTGTGGGAAACATCAGGTCACTGGTTCCACTATAAAGAAAATATGTACACTTCAACTATTGACGATAAAGAATTTGCAATAAAGCCAATGAACTGCCCAGGTGGCGTAACACTTTACAAGCAGCAAATGGTTTCATATAAAGATTTCCCATTGAAGTTAGCTGAAATTGGTCATGTTCACAGACATGAATTATCAGGTGCTTTAAATGGTCTATTAAGAGTTAGAGCGTTTACGCAAGATGATGCTCACATATTCTTATTGCCAGAGCAAATTACGGATGAAATTAAGAGCTTAATGAGATTAGTTGATGAGATTTACTCAAGATTTGGCTTCGAATATAAAGTAGAGCTTTCAACTAGACCAGATGACTTCATGGGTGAGATTAAGGATTGGGATTTCGCTGAAGATTCCTTGAAAAAAGCCCTAGAAGAAATGAACGTAGAGTATAAACTAAACGAAGGTGACGGCGCATTCTATGGTCCTAAGATTGACTTCCACCTAGTGGACTGCTTGGATAGAGAGTGGCAGTGTGGAACAATTCAGCTTGACTTCCAGTTACCACAGCGATTCGAAATTGAGTACACAGCGCAAGATGGTACTAAGAAACGTCCTTCTATGCTACACAGAGCAATCTATGGTTCATTTGAGCGCTTGACAGCGATTCTTATCGAGCATTATGCAGGTGCCTTCCCACTTTGGTTAGCACCAGTTCAAATCGGTGTACTATCAATCTCTGATGACTTTAATGAATATGCTGAAGAAGTGGCTAAGGAGCTTAAGAGATATAACTTCAGAGTGGAAACAGATACTAGAAATGAACGTATTGGTTATAAGATTCGTGAGGCAACTATGCAGAAGTACCCTTACCTAATTATTGTTGGTGCTGAGGAGAAAAACGCTGGTACTATTTCTATTAGACCTCGTGGTGAAGTGAAGAACCAGAGTATGAAGGTAGATGAGTTTATTAAGCAGTTGAAGGCTGAACTGATAGAACAAGGCGAACCTGAAATACTTTAATAAATGGAAAAATTCGTTTTACATGGCGAAACTTTTATAAAAACTATGTGGAAAGGGGCTTGGAGAGAACTAAGCTCCTTTTTACTTTTTTTATACACAAATGTGTATACCGCAAAGCATCTTGTTTTGATATACTTTACTTGTAGTTGATACGGTTTATTTTATTAGGAGGAAGAAATGAAAAAACTATTCACCTTATCGCTTTGTCTACTGATAGTGTTTTCTTTTACTGCTTGTGGTGATAAGGATGTCGCGAATCAAGCGCCAGAAAAGACAAAGGAAACGTCTGATAATAAGGACACATCTGATGCTACAGAAGAGAGCGAGGGGGACTCAGAAAAAGACTTGTCAAAAGATGATGGGGCTTCTAAAACTGATAGTAAAGAGAATAAACTGTCAGAGGAAAAAAGAAAAGAATATGCTAGTTTAATCAAGGAAAAATTATTTTCAGACTTTGGCATTGATAAGAATGTTAAGATTGCCTTAGAAGAGTATGGTGATTTTGATAAGGATGGCTTAACGGAAGTCGTGCTTGGTCTTAAGGACCCAAATAGTGAAAACATGGTATCTCAGCTATTGTATTTAAAAATTTCAGATGATAAAGTCGAATTACTAAGTCAAATGGATGTCAATGGCATGACGGGCATATTTAATTGTCGTATGGTATCAATTAAGGGTGTGGATAATAAGATGATTTGTATCAACTATGCGGAATTAGAGCAGCTCAGAGCATTTGCTTTATACCGTTTAGAAGATAATCAAATTATTCTTTCTTATACTGCTTTTCCTTATGGAACCAGAGGTGATGCTGAGCTGATGGACAAGGATAAGGATGGGGTTTATGAAGGCTACGAAACGGAAAGTTTTGCTTATGGGCTTGATACCTATTACAATGCCTTGAATGTAGAGTACGAATTTGATATGGGAGATTATCTTAAGGCAAAGTGTATTGCGGCATCAGTAGGTAGTCAGCCATATCCAGATAATCCCAAAGATGTTATTTTGCAGTATGCTTGTCTGTCTGAATTGAGAAGTACGATTCCTCACGATGTAGCAGTGGAGTTTGTGGATAAGCGATTGAAAGAATTGGCTGTAGATGGCTATAACAGTGATGATGAGTATATATATGATGGTAGTCTCTTAAAAAATACCTTAATAGAGGAAAAACCGTGTTTAGAATATGATATTGAGATAAGTGGGAATAAGGCGATTGCAAAAGCAAGTGTTCTGGGTGAAATTACAGCGGAAGACCATGTTTATGTCAATAATCTAGTTGACTATGAACTAGAAAAAGATAGAAAAACGGATCAATGGCGTATTACGAATCAGATGATTAAAGCTTATGATCCTCAAAGTGCAAGACTTTTAGAGGCATTAAATAATCCAGAGGATGAGGATGAATATCCCCATGCCGACCGCTTCATATGGGGAGATGGTGATCTTGGACAAAGAGACTATAGCTTCTCAGTAGATGGGCAGGATAAAGGTGTGATATCTCTTAAGAATGAGTTAATCAATCAAAATCAAGCTTATGCGGTGGTGCATACCTATGTGATTTATGGTATCGATGATAAAGAAAACAATGCTTTTTTACAGAATTTATCAAAAGAGCGTGGGCTAGATTGGTACTTTGTCGAATTTTTTGATGGGAATCATGAATACTATGATTTGGGTGGTCAAACTTATATAATGACAGAGGTAGGTTTTAATGAATTTATGCGTACAGGAGAGGTGGTAACAAGTGAGGATATGCAATTAGTTGCCTGTGATTACCCTCAAGAAGATGCCTTAGGAAAAGATGTGAAAGGTTGGCATCATTACATTGAATATCGTGAGGTGCAGGATGGGAATCCTATCGTTGTATATCATGGTTATAGTAATGTCAATGAAACAAACTATTACGAGCGTTTTACTTGGCAACGTGGGCTTGGTTTAATAGCTTTTGAATCAGGCTTTGGTGCTGAAAGGGACGTAATAAAATTAGAATTCATTGCTCTGAAAGAATGATGGGTAAGGATCTTAATGTTAAAGCAGCGGTTTTTCTATAAAAGTAAAAGTGAAAAAATCGTTGCTTTTATTTTGCAAGAAAACTATGTATAATATTAGTAAGGTATTGACCTGAAAGAAAGAAAGCTAAAAGGAGGCTTAGAATGAAAAAACTTTCAACATTATTGTTGGCATTTGTTATGGTGTTTGCATTAGCTGCTTGTGGAGAAGAAACTAAAACAGACGCTCCAAAGGATGATGCAGAAAAGCAAACAGAGAATCAAGAAGATTCAAACAAAGATCAAGAAGAAAACATGGATCAAGAAGAGAACAAAGACGCAGAAGGCGAAGCTGCTGTAGAGCCTATTCAAGTTGCTCTAGTAACTGATGTTGGTGGTATTGATGATAAATCATTCAACCAATCTGCTTGGGAAGGTATTCAAAGATTTTATGTAGATAATAACTTATCTGCTGATGAATATGCTGCTTACATGCAATCAAATTCAGAAGCAGACTATGTACCAAATCTATCTGCTTATGCTGACGAAGTAAAAGACTTAATCGTAGCACCTGGATTTTTCTTCACTAGCGCTGTTGCAGAAGTAGCTGGCAACAACCCAGAGCAAAAAATCTTAATTATTGACGGTGTATTAGAAGAAGCTAAAGAGAACGTTGTATCTGCTGTATTTGCAGAGAACGAAGGTTCTTTCCTAGTAGGTGTTGAGGCTGCTCTTAAGGCTCAAGAAGCTGGCAAAAATAAGATTGGTTTCATCGGTGGTGTTGACATCCCTGTAATCCAAAACTTTGAAGCTGGTTTTGAGGCTGGCGTAAAAGCTGTTGACCCTAACATGGAAGTTGTTGTTGAGTATGCTGGTGACTTTGCAGACCCAGGTAAAGGACAAACAATTGCATCAAAGCTATATAGCAATGGTTGCTATGTAATCTTCCACGCTGCTGGCGGAACTGGAAACGGTTTATTCAAAGAAGCGATGGATAGAGTAAAGAGCGGCGAAGATGTTTGGGCTTGCGGTGTAGATAAAGACCAATATGCTGACGGTGTTTATGACCAAGAAAATAATAAGTCTGTTGTGTTAACTTCTATGATGAAAAAAGTTGACGTAGCAGCTCATGATGTAGCTCAGTCTGTATTAAACAATGAGTTTAAAGGCGGAGAAACATTAGTATTTAACCTATCAAATAATGGTGTTGGACTTCCAGCAGAAAATCCAAACCTAAAAGCTGAGTGGGTTGAAAAAGCAAATGAATATGCTCAAAAAATCATCGATGGTGAAATCGAAGTTCCTAGCAAACCATCTAGATTAGCTGAGTAATAACTAGCTTATATTTAGAAACTTGAATAAGAAATTTTAGGCGATTCTTTAGGAGTCGCCTTTTTCTTTTTATATTGTATATATGAATTTATATGTTATAATGATAGATAGTTTCAAAGCAAATAGAGAGAAGGAGAACAAGGTGAATTTTTTTAAGAGTATACACGCTATTGACTGTCACACTATGGGAGAACCTAGTAGAATGGTTGTCTCTGGGATACCTCATATAAAAGGTAAAACCATGGCGGAGAAAAGGCAATTTTTGCAAGAAAATATGGATAATGTCAGAACGGCTATTATGCATGAGCCGAGAGGGCATAATGATATGTTTGGTTCTATTTTAACTGAACCGGTGACTGAGGAGGCAGATTTTGGTCTAATCTTCATGGACGCTGGTGGCTACTTGAATATGTGCGGGCATGGTTCTATTGCGGCTGTTGTAGTGGCGATAGAAACGGGTTTAGTGGAAGTTGTTGAACCAGTTACAACGGTTTGTTTTGATACGCCTGCTGGTTTTATTCAAGGAGAAGCAAAGGTTGAAAATGGGGATATCAAGGAAGTATCCATCCTAAATGTGCCATCTTTCTTATATAAAAAAGACGCGAAAGTTCACATGCCTAAATTTGGTGAAATCACCTTTGATATTTCTTTTGGCGGCAGCTTTTTTGCCATTGTTGATGCAGAACAGTTCGGTTTGGAAATCGACCCTAAAAACGCCCTGGAATTACGTCTGATAGGTCTTGACTTAAGAGATCGAATTAATAAAGAAATCAAGGTTGAGCATCCGAGCTTAGAACATATTAAAACAGTAGACTTGGTGGAATTCTTTACTAAGCCGAAAAAGGAAGGTTGTAATCATAAAAACGCCGTGGTTTTTGGGCAAAATCAAATGGATAGATCACCTTGCGGTACAGGGACGAGTGCTAAATTAGCGACGCTCTACACAAAGGGAAAGCTAAAAAAAGGTGAAACCTTTATTCACGAAAGCATCATTGGTACCATTATGAAGGGACAAATTGCAGATACTGGAAAACTTGGCGAATTCGAAACCATTACCCCAAGGATTATAGCTTCAGCTTATATTACAGGTTTTAATCACTTTGTCTTTGATAAAAATGACCCCTTAAAGTATGGCTTTACGCTGTCTTAATTTCTGTGATATAATAGTGTATTAGTATTTAGCTAAATTATAAAAAAGGAGAAGACTCATGGATAAGAAAATCATGTATAGTGGTATTAAACCATCTGGAAAATTGACACTAGGAAACTATATAGGTTCAATTAATCAATGGGAACAGATGCAAGATGACTATAATTGTATATATTGTGTTGCTGACCTTCATGCAATTACAGAACGTCAAGAGCCAAAGAGTTTGAGAGAAATTTCAACGGCTTTATTTGCTCAGTATATTTCTGCTGGTATTGACCCAAATAAGAGTATTATGTATTTCCAGTCACACGTAAAGGAACACGCTGAATTATCATGGATACTTTCTTGCTTAACATACATGGGCGAACTCAATAGAATGACGCAATACAAGGTGAAGTCGCAAAAAGGTGGCGATAACTTAAATGCTGGTCTATTTACTTATCCAATCCTAATGGCAGCGGATATCTTGCTTTATCAAACGGATTATGTGCCTGTGGGCGATGACCAAACTCAGCACGTGGAACTTACTCGTGATATTGCCAATAGATTTAACAACAGGTATTCAGAAACCTTTGTAGTGCCTGAGGCTGTTAATCCAAAGGTCGGTGCTAGAGTTATGAGTTTACAAGATCCTACAAAGAAAATGTCGAAGTCAGATGAAAACGTCAATGCTTCTATTTATATAGTAGATACGGATGATGTAATTGCTCGTAAAATTAAGAAGGCTGTCACAGATTCTGAAGGAACGATAAAATATAATGAAGAAAGATTAGCAATCAAGAACTTAATGGAAATATATTCATCACTTAGCGGTAAGTCATATCAAGAGATTGAATTGATGTTTGATGGTAAGGGATATGGTGATTTTAAAACGGAACTTGCGGATCTTGTTATCTCTAAAATTGCACCAATTAGAAATCGATATTTAGAGCTTATGAATGATAAGGCAGAGCTTGCTAAAATTTATAATAATGGAGCGGAGCAGGCAAGGAGAATAGCTGTTAGAACCTTAGATAAGGTAAAGAAAAAAACTGGTTTCTTATTGCCATAAAATAGTATCATAACATGTGAAAAAATGTAAATTTTTTGAAAACAATGTGCGATTCTCATTTCGGGGTTTGCATTATCACTTTTCTTATGATATTGTAGATAAGGGAAAATTCTGCTGGAGTGGCAAATTGGAGCCCCGAAAGAAAGGATTTTATATGAGTAGAATTGTAGGAACGGTTGTTAGATCTCTTAGAGCGCCTATCTTTAAAGAGGGTGATGATTTAGTAGCGTCAGTTAGTGATTTGGTAGTCAAGTTTTTAGAGCAGGAAAAAGTAGAAGCTAAGGAAAAAGATGTCCTTGCTATTACAGAGTCTGTAGTGGGACGTTCTCAAGGGAACTATGCTACAGTAGACCAGATAGCAAGTGATATCAGCAAGAAGCTTGGTGAAGATACAGTGGGTGTTTTATTCCCTATCTTAAGCCGTAACAGATTTGCTATTAATCTTAAGGGTATCGCTAGAGGAGCGGCTAAAAAAGTCGTTATCATGCTTAGTTTCCCATCGGATGAAGTTGGAAATCACTTAGTTTACTTTAAAAGTTTAGATGAAAAAGGTGTCAATCCTTGGACAGATACCTTAAGTGAAAAAGAATTTAGAGATAATTTTGGTTATGAAAAACACTTGTTTACGGGTGTTGATTATATAGAGTATTATAAGAGCATCGTAGAAGAAGAAGGCAAGGAATGTGAAATTGTCTTTTCTAACAGTCCTAAGACTATGGTAAATTACACAAAATCTATTTTGTGCTGTGACATTCACACAAGAACACGTAGTAAGAAAATTCTTCTTAAAGAAGGTGCTGAAAAAGTATTTACTTTAGATGATGTATTAAAAGAGTCTATTGATGGTTCTGGATATAATGCAGATTATGGTCTATTAGGGTCAAACAAGGCAACAGAAGATAGTGTTAAACTATTCCCAAGAGATTGTGATAAGCTAGTTCGAGATATCCAAGCGAATATCAAAGAAAAGACTGGTAAGACAATAGAAGTTATGGTTTATGGTGACGGTGCGTTCAAAGATCCTGTTGGAAAGATTTGGGAACTTGCAGACCCTGTGGTTTCTCCTGGCTTTACAGATGGGCTTAAAGGAACACCTAATGAACTAAAACTTAAGTATTTAGCAGATAATGACTTTGCAGATTTAAGAGGCGAAGAATTAGAAAAAGCAATTAGAGAAAGTATCGTTAAAAAAGAAGAAAGTCTAGTGGGCGACATGGCTGCGCAAGGAACAACTCCTAGACAGCTTACTGATTTATTAGGTTCATTATGTGACTTAACTTCTGGTAGTGGAGATAAAGGTACACCTGTTATCTATATTCAAGGATACTTTGATAATTTAGCAGACGAGTAATAAAAAAATATAATCGCAAAAGCGTTGGAAATAGTGGGTTTTTATTTTTTTTCAAAAAAAATAAAAAAAGTTTTTAATCCCTATTGACATAGTAGGGATTATAGGGTATACTACAGATGATAGAACTTCAACCTTTCAAGTTCAACTTATCTCATCATGCGTTTACTCTCCCATAACAACGCAGCGAGATGGCTGTATCAGAAATGATACAGCTATTTTGTTTCTTGATAAAAACTAAAATTTTTGATATAATTGCCGATATAATATATGAAATAAAAAATTAGAATATAAAACACGGAGGCATAATAAATGTTAGTAAAATGCGAAGAATGCGGCAAATTCTTTGGGGCAAATGATGATAGCAACAAAGTATGTTCTTCTTGTAGTGAAGGAGAAGTAACAGGGTTAAAGCATATTAAAGATCCTAAAGAACAGCGTTTTGTTGTTGCGAGAAATGTCGTATATGAAAATCCTGATATCTCACCTGAGGCTTTGGTAAATAGCATGAAGGATATGGGGATTGATATGACAATTAAAGAAATCATGTCTTATGTTAGACAAGGTAGATTGACTTTAAAAAATGCTAATGTGAATAATTTATGTGAAGATTGTGGCAAAAAGATATTGAGCGGTAGAAAATGCCCGTCATGCACTAAAAAATTTGAAGAAGAACTAGCGTCAGCTCAATCGGCAATTAAACAGGGAGTTGATGGGGAAATGAAAAGAGGTCAAAAGTTAAAACCGACGATGCATTCTCAGAATTAATTTTTTCCTACATTATATAATGGGTAGAGAGTAAAGCTTTTTACCCTCTATTTTCATACATTACAAATATTTAACATATTTTTTTTAATATCTCCTTGCAAGAGGAGGTATTTTTTTATATACTGGCAGAGTGCCTTTTTAGGCATAATTTTGCGATGAAATAAGAAGTTACCTGTTTTTCAGAACCGGGATAATTCTTATTGAGAAGTTCACGTTTAAAGCGTGAGCGCTTGCTTAGCTCGTTTTTTTTGGGTATTTTTGGATGGAAACGCCCGGGCGAGTTTATAATATGTTTCTGGAGGGAAGAAATGCAAACGAACAAAATTAGAATTAAGTTAACATCATTTGATCACAAGGTATTAGATTTATCCGCTAAGAAAATAGTGGAGACAGCTGAGCGTACAGGCGCTGAAGTTTCTGGTCCAATACCACTACCTACTAAAAAGGAAATTGTGACAATACTAAGAGCGGTACATAAGTACAAAGACTCTAGGGAGCAATTTGAAATAAGAACACACAAGAGACTTATTGATATATTGAACCCAAATAACAAAACGGTTAATGCACTAACTACTTTAGATTTGCCTGCGGGCGTAGATGTTGAAATCAAAAGATAGTTGGTGTAAACATATGAATATAATTTTTATAAGTTATATCCTAACAACTTAGCAAGATTGCTGAAAGGCAATCCGCTCTAATGTTCAAAAGGAGAGGAACAACATGCAGAACATTTTAGGAAGAAAAGTCGGAATGACGCAAATTTTTGCTGAAGACGGTTCTTTGTTACCTGTTTCTGTTATTCAAGCGGAGCCTATGTTTGTAAGCCAGATTAAAACAGTAGAAACTGATGGCTACAATGCAATACAGGTTGCTTTTGAAGACAAAAAGGAGCAAAGAGCTAACAAACCTTCTAAGGGACACCTTAAAAAAGCAGGTTTGGGAGCAAAAAAAGTACTTAAAGAGTTTAGGTTAGACTCTGTTGAAGGGTACGAACTTGGTCAAGAAATCAAATTAGATATTCTTGAAGAAGGAATGCTTGTAGATGTAACAGGCACAAGCAAAGGAAAAGGAACAGCTGGTCCTATTAAGAGATGGAATCAGTCAAGAGGTCCAGAAAGCCACGGTTCTAAATATCATAGAGGTCCTGGTGCGATAGGTGGAGCGTCATATCCTGCAAGAGTTATTAAAGGAACTCATATGGCAGGAAGAATGGGTGGCGAGCAAGTTACCACTCAAAACTTAGAATTAGTAAGAGTAGACGCAGAAAGAAAATTGCTTTTGGTTAAAGGTGCTATTCCTGGACCAAAAGGCGGACTAGTAATCGTTAAAAAAGCGGTTAAGTCCAAATAGGTTTAGGAGGTAAGA
>PDWI01007651.1_pt1 | contig 12983 bp, 3 predicted proteins | sample 1430891 | NCBI WGS metagenome assembly PDWI01 (sample SAMN01162508, study PRJNA174530) | Oral metagenome, whole genome shotgun sequencing project. | biome: Marine environment; feature: Marine mammal; material: Swab sample of the gingival sulcus; isolation source: swab sample of gingival sulcus... | reverse complement strand
GTCCAAGATGACTTTGCTGTAGTAGTAACAGATTCAGATGGAGATACAGCAAGTGATACTTTAACAGTAACAGTACAAGATGATGTACCAACAGCAAATGCGGATGCTGATGTAACTATCACGGAGGATACAACTACAAGTAATACAACAAATCTTTTAGATAGTGATATTGCAGGTGCAGATGGTTTAAAGGAAGCAGATAAAATTGTAGGTTTTAAATATACAGATGAAAATGGAGATGAACAAGATGGGATTTTAGGTACAGCTGCAACTACAAAAAATGGAGAATTAACAGTAAATGCAGATGGTTCTTGGAGCTTTGAAGCAAATGATAGTGTAGATAATCCATCTGGTGCTGATGTTAATGAAATCTTTACTTATACTATAGAAGATAAAGATGGGGATACCTCAAGTGCTGAGCAAAAAATTATTATTCAAGATACTAATCCAAGCTCTAATCCAGAAGATAGTGCTGTTTATGAGTCAGATATAGATTCTATAGGTACTACTCCGGATGGAATAAGGGAAAGTGTAACTAAAACTTTAGGATTAACTCAAGGAGCTGATGAGATTGCAGATGTTACTTTTTCTCAAGCTACAATAGATGCCTTAGATTTAAAAAATCTAACATCAAATGGAAATACTATAAGTTATACTTTAAGTGATGGTGATCATATTCTTACTGCAAGTGCAGGTGGACAAGAGATATTTACTGTTAAATTATTAAATACGAATGATCCAGATGGTTCAGACCAACAGTATGAATTTACACTAAAAGGACCTCTTGACCATGTGGATGCTAGTAATAATAACCTTGATAGTCTTGATTTGGATTTTGCTTTTGAGGTGCATGATACTGATTCACAGATATCAGATTCTTTTAAAGTAACAGTGACAGATGACGCGCCAATAGCAAATGATAGTGGTGTAACGCCAAGTGTTGTAGAAGGTGGAGATGATGTAAACATCTATGGTCATTTTGATCATGGTGTAGATGGTAATCATCAAACATCAGCTCATACTTATAATAGTACTGATGCTACAAATCTTCTTGCAAATGATATCAAAGGTGCAGATGAGGGTATTGGTACAGATACTAATATAAAAGTTTATTCATTTACTTATACTGATGAGGACGACAATTCACAAACTGTAACATTTACAGATACATTAACAGAGCAAACTGTAGATACAAAATATGGTCACTTAACACTAAAAGATAATGGAGATTGGAGTTTTACTTCAGATGGAAGTGAAGATAATGATCCAGATGCTGTAAGAGATAGCTTTACTTATAAGGTTATAGATGGTGATGGCTCTATTTCTAATGAAGCAACTCAAAATATTGATATCACAGATGCAGAATTATCTCTTGAGCCAAAAGATGGGGTACTTGATGAACAGTATATGATAGATAATGGAGGTAATGGTTCATTGAATCCAGAGGGTGCTAATATTTCAAATCATACTCCACCTGAAGCTAGTGATGATATATCTAATCATACAGATTGGATACCTTTAAGTATAGAAAATCATGATAAGCTTAGCACAGTTGAGTTTAATCAAACAGCGTCTGAACTTGAAGCTTTAGGAGTAACAAGTGCAGGTGAGGCATTAACTTATAGCATCAGTTCGGATAAGCATAATATAACTGCTAAAGCACTAGATGGTGAAACAGTATTTACTCTTAAGCTTACTGAAAATGCCAGTCATGAGTGGGGATATAAATATATACAATATAAAGGTTTAGATCAAGATGCTACAACGGATTTATTAACAATGAACTTTGGTGTAAAAGTTGTTGATAATGATGGGACTGTGGAGACTTCTGATTTCGATATTCATGTATTTGATGGAGATAATCCTAACCCTGTGGGTATTGATATGTATGAAGATGATCCAAGTAAAAATATAACCCTAACAGCTGATGGTTTTAAAGATGGTAAAGTCACTTTAGGAGTAGAAGAGTATGATAGTGGAGAATCTCATTGGATAACTCAAAATGGTACAGTTGCTACAAATGAAAGTGATCCTGATGTTATAGGTAAATTAACAAACAATGGTGATGGTACAATTAGTTTTAAACCAGTAGCTGATTATAGTGGTACTCCACAAATAGCATTTACATATACTGATACAGATGGGGATACAACTTCTGATAATTTAAATATAAGTGTTAGAGCTATCTCTGATGCACCAACTGTGACAGTAAATAATATTGAAACTATGGAAGATAATAGCAATACCGCTGAGGGGAAAAATGCTGTTGCCTTAGGACTAGCAGTGCCAACACCTAAAGATGATACAGATGAAGATTTAACTACGGATGAAGATACTCCTGAGAGATTGGGATATATTACTTTAACTGTAGATGAAAATGCTAAGGTTGTTTTAGGCGATGATGCTACTTTATCAGATATTGGTGGAGATAAAGTAAATGAAACTACTACATATGTGATAAAGCTTACAGATCAAGACCATCCTACTGATTATACTTATCCAGATGCTTCTGCAACTATTATTGAGATGACTAAAGCTCAGTATGAGGCATTAAAAATTGTTCATGCAGAGGATAATGCAAATAATGTAAGTATTGAAGTTAAAGTTACTTCATATGAGGTAAATAGTGATGGTTCTTTAAATCCAGGGGCTATTCAAGATGGTAATACTTTAGATGGAAGTATACATTCATCTACAACAATAGAAACATTTAAACTAGATGTAAAAGCTGTAACTGATCCTGTAAGTATAACCTTAGTTGATAATAAACCAGCAAATGTAGAGACTATGACGGTAAATGATACTACAAAGGTGGTTGATTTAACTATCAAAGAAGATGCAGTTTTCAATCTTAAAAATGTGCTACAAGAAAACTTTGGAGATATAGATCATAGTGAATCTTATCATTATAAAATAGAAGGACTTGAAGAGGGTACTAAAGTAACAATTAATGGAATTTCTAAGGTAGTTCCAGCTAGTGGGGAGGTAGAATTCCCTACAAGTATTATTAAAGATACAACAAATCCAGATATTATTATAGATCCAACACACAATTTTAGTGGGGATATGAATAATATAACTATTACTCTTATTACTAAAGATAGTGATGGGGATAGTGTAGTTACTATAGGAGAGGAGCAAGCTGTTGTAACACTAAATTTACATATCACACCTCTTACTGATGAGATTATTGTCGGTAATTCTGAAGTGCTAGAAGATAATTCTATTGCTTTCTTAAGTGCTTTTGCCTTAACAGATAGTGATGGAAGTGAAAGTGTTACAAAAATAGAATTAAGTGGATTAGATGAGGGTACAAAAGTAACTTATGATGGTAATACTACAGTAGTAGGTGCTGATGGTAAACTAACTTTGGGAGATGGTAATTCTGATTTGGATATAGCTAAAATAAAAGCTGCAACTTTAGTCCCACCTGCACATAGTAGTAGTGATATGGATGTTACTTTGACTGCCACATTAAAAGATACAAATGGAATTAGCTCAGAAAATGTAACGGGAACTTCTACTAAAGAATTTACTATTAAAGTAACACCAGTTGCAGAAAGAGTAGATACTGATAGTGATGTAGATGATCCTACACACAATGACGTAACTATCAATCCAGATCATAACTATAATGATGATGGCGTTCATGCACTAGAAGATACTCCATTTGATATAGGAAATGAACTAAAATTAAATTGGAGCAATGAAGATGACACAGCTCCATTTGGTTCACCTACAACTAATCAAACTGATTCAGAAGAGACTTTTGCCCACCTGAGTTTACAATATAAAGATGGAGATGGTAATTTTGTTCCTCATCCTGAAGGTGGAATTTTTACTTATGTAGATGACAATGGAGATACTATAACCTTAGTGTCTTCTGCTTCTACTCCCGTAGATATTCCAGCTCAATATTTAGATACAGTAAAAGTACAAGCTCCAAATGGTGCTGCTGGTGAATTTAGAGTAAAAGTTGAAGCTAAAACTGTAGATTATGATGAAGATGATGGACAAAGTGTTGAAGATATAAGTGGTGAATCTTATCTTACCTTTATCATAGAGCCAGTTGCAGATGTGGCAACAATAGCTGCTATAGATGTAGAAGGAGATGAAGATGCCGGAAGAGATTCAAATGGTGCTATAAGCGCTAAAGGTGGCATAGAGCTTGATGTAGAAGTGATGTCAACAGATACAGATGGTAGTGAGACTTTTGCAGTTAGAATAGATAAACTTCCAGATGAAGGTGAGCTTTGGGTATGGGATGGTACTGATTATGTACAAGTAAATAAAGATTCTACTGGTCTTACAAATATTACGGTTGTAGATAATAGTGATACGGTTACTATAGAGGGTGTAGGTGATAATAATGTAACTTATGATGAGTATAGCACTTGGAGCGTTGTTATAGACAATTATAATAATAATTATAAACCATATTTTGTACCACCTCATAATAGTGATTTTGATTTTGATGTTCATACACCAGAGACAGGAGATCAAGCTATCCATACTATAGATGGAGATTATAGATTTGATGTCAAAGCTATAATTACTGATGGTACAAGTACTAGTGCAACTAGTTGGGATGACCCAAGTTTACAAACTGTTAAATTAGCAGTAAAAGTAAATGCAGTTGCTGATGAAATAATAAATGATGAACTAAAAGATAATTTTTCTATAGGTGAAAATGAGTTTGATAGTGCTGGTTTACTTATTTCTGATGTGTATGAAGAAGATACTAATAATATCCAATCATACGACGAAGATGGAAGTAATACAGTTCCATCGGATAATGTAGATGACAATTCTGAAGAGTTAAGTTTTATAGTAACTAATCTTGAAGCAGGATTTACTCTTGATGGCGGTAAATTCTTGGGTGGAGTAGGTACAACTAGACAATGGGAATTAACACAAGAAGAGTTAAAAACTGTACATGTAAAAGCACCAACATCTGAGTATAAAGATTATAGTGGAGTTGTTGCTTTTGACATAATTGAAACTACTACAGAAAAAAATAATGGAGATAGTAATAGTGAAATAAAACATGTATCATTTACTGTAAATCCAGAGATTGATTCAAATATAAGTGTGGGTGAGAATATTCAGTATGAGGATATTTGGCATAAGGTGAACTTTACTTTTAATGAGTTAGATACTCATGGAGCAGATGAAACGCTGGAAAATATCATTATAAAACAAAGTGATTTACCAGCTGGTGTAAAATTAGGTTTAGGGGATGATGAAAATAGTGTTACAGACTTAACTCCTGATGGGTCTGGAAATTATGTAATATCTCCAGATAATTTTGAGAGACTTTATGTGTTAAATGAGGAAAATAGTCATAAAAATTATAGTTTTGATATAGAATATACTGTTAGTGATAATGGTGTAAGTGGTACAGGAACAGTTGCATATAATGTACTAGTTAAAGAGTTAACTGATGATGTAACTTTAACTACAAATGATACATTTTCAACAGATGATACTGTTACTATTAGCGATTTAGATAGCGATGGACAAGATGATGATGTTACTATAGATGCTTCAGGAAGTTTTGCAGGGGCTACTTTTACTAAAACTATAACACTTACATCAGAAGATATAGATACTAGTGAAGAGTTTACAAGAGTTCAGATTGATAATGTGCCTGAGGGTGTAACTATACAAAATGGTAGTCAAGTTGGTATCATGGGTGGTTATGGAGTATGGGTTTTAGATATTCCAAATGAAGATATAGATAGTGATGGTACAGCAGTAAATATAGTATTTAATGTAAAAAATAGCATAGTTGAAACTGGTAATGATGGTGTAGAGGTTACTATAACAGCCTTTGGAAAAGATTTACCAAGTCCAAATGCTAATGGTACAGATGGTATAGATAATCCAGCAAACATGGAAAAAGAAGCAACAGATAGTTTTATTTTAAAAGTAGATACTGATGGTCCAGGAACACCGGATGAAGACTATACATTTGTTGTAACTGGGGATAAAGAACTTGATGTAGATGAAGGTAGTATTGCTTCAGGTGTTATTATAAGTGGTCTAGAAATTCAAGATGAAAATGGTAATACAGTAAATCCAAGTGGAAATTTCTCAGTTACTATTAAAGTACAGAGTGGTGATGTATTCCCTGAGGGTGCTATTCTTGAGGGTATCAATGGTACGACAATGACAAAACTTAACAACAATACTTGGATGATATCTGGAAATGGTGATGCTAATGATATAAAAGATGCTATAAATAATATTCAAGTTAATCTTTCTACTGAAGATACTGAAGCTCATGATTTTAGTACAAATGTTTCAAATAATAACGAAGAAATGAGTTTCCATATAACAAATATCACTATGTACACACCTGATGGACATATTCTTGCAACTGAAGATTTGGATGATAGTGAAGGAAAAGTAGAAGTTGATGTTAAGCCTGAGACTGATGTGATGGATGCAAATGACACTAGTACTTCATTAAGTGGTTTAGAAGATACAGCAACAACAGTATCTATAAGTCTTGTAAATACTTTAGATACAAACCCATATACACAAATAGTAAATGGTAAAGTTTACTTAGAAGCAAGTACAACTGTAAGTGGCTATGAAAATGAAGATGTTGCTGATGGAACTATTAAGTTTGATGGAAATACAGTAAGTAAAACTCCTGTAAGTGGAGTAGACGGAGTACCTGATGGAAACTATTATGTACTTAATGTTGGTGAAGATTATGCCCAAAGCCATACAAATTTAGAGTTTGAATTTACTCCAAAAGAAAATACAGATGGGGAAGTTAAATTTGACCTTTATGGACAAAACCATGAAGTTGGTGCAGATGCAAGTGATGTGGAAAACTTCCATCAAAGTGCAGTTTTGACAGTAAATCCTGTGGCAGATGATATGAGTGTAGGATTAACTACAGCTGGAGAAGCTTATTTTAATAGTATCAATGAAGATTCTTGGATTTGGTTAGATCCTAATAGATACCAAATTCACAATGATGATCCAAGCGAAAAGATATCTGTTATAAATATCGACTTAGATACTAATGTAACAAGTGGAGATAATGGTATTGTTTGGTATTGGAATGATGGTGGTTGGAAAATGGCTACAAATCTAGGCGATGGAAAATGGAGTATCCCTGTGGCAAATGGTATATTAGACTCTGATGGAAATTTACCGGATGCTAATAAACCACCTTATATAGCTATAGGTCTAAAAGAAAACTTTGATGGAAAATTACCATTTACTCTTAGTGCTATAAGTGATGGAGGAAGAGAAGTTTCATCAGCTGATTTAGAGATGAATATTAAATCTGTAGCAGATGAGATCTCTTTTGATTCAACTACCACTGTAGGAAATGAATATGGTGGAATCAACGGTGAATGGGCAAAACTAAATTTAAATGCAAATATTAAAGATGATAGTGAAACTGTAACTATAACTTTAAAAGCAAAAGGTGCAGAAGCCTTAGAAGGTGGTATGTTGTTTAGAGATACTGCTACTGGTGATTTGATAAATGCAACTTTTGATAGTGCAACAGGACAATATACTATTGCAGATTTAGATGTAACAAAGCTTAATAATATAGAGTTATTATATAAAGCGTATGATGGAGATTGGACTGTAACATTACAAACAACAGATAGTGATAATGGAATAGATATTCTTAATCCACCAGTAAGTCAAGATGTAACGGTAAAAATCTTACCGGCAGCTGAAATAGTTACAGGTAATGAAGATGATAATATAGATATATCAGATCATGTAAGTGCTACTACTGTTAATGCTGGAAGTGGAGATGATACTATTATAGGTGGAGCTGGAAATGATACTCTAAATGGTGAAGCTGGAAATGACATTATAGAAGGTGGAGCAGGAGAAGACACTATAAATGGTGGGGCAGGCGATGACACTATAGAAGGTGGAGCTGGAAATGACATTATAGAAGGTGGAGCCGGTGAAGATGAGATTCATGGAAATGAAGGTGATGATACTATTTTTGGTGGAGATGATGCTGATGAACTTTATGGTGAGGCTGGAAATGACACTATAGAAGGTGGAGCAGGTGATGATACTATAGAAGGTGGAGAAGGAGATGACCAACTTTATGGTAAAACAGGAAATGATACACTTTATGGTAATGAGGGAGATGACCTTCTAAGAGGAGCTCAAGGAGAAGATACTCTTTACGGAGGTAGTGGAAGCGATGAATTACATGGTGGAGCAGATGATGATGAACTTCATGGTGGCGAAGAGAACGATATACTTTATGGTGATGATGGTGATGATACTTTATATGGTGAAGCTGGAAATGATAATCTTCAAGGTGGAGCAGGTCTTGATACAATCCACGGTGGTGAAGGTAATGACACCATAAAAGGTGGAGATGATGCTGATGAACTTTATGGTGAAGCTGGAAATGATGATCTTCGAGGTGGAGCTGGAAATGATAGACTATATGGTGGAATAGGAAATGATACTCTAAATGGTGAAGCTGGAAGTGATATTATAGACGCTGGAGCAGGAGATGATACTATAAGAGCTGGAGCAGGAAATGATATCATAGATGGCGGAGCTGGAAATGATCTTTTAATCTTGACAGGAAATTTAGATGATTATACTATTACACGAAATGCTGATGATTCACTTACTATTGTTGATAATAGAGCAGGAAGTCCTGATGGAACTGATACAGTTTTCAATGTAGAAACAGTAAGATTTGCAAATGGTGAGGAGATGGCAACTGCCACTTTAGTTGATGGTGTTGTAGAAGGTATAGAATATACCACTAGTTCAGGTCTTAGTGGATTAACAGATAAAAATGGTAATTTTGATTTTATAGAAGGTGATAGTGTAACATTTAGTGTAGGTGGAGTTATTTTAGGTGTAGCAACAGCACAAGATGTTGCAAGGGGACATACCTTCTTACAAGATATAGCAGATGTTGATTTAACAAATGTAAATGATGAATATCTTGAAAATATGGCAGTATTTTTACAATCTATAGATAGCGATAGTGGAGATAATATCGTTATCACTCAAGAGATGAGAGATTCATTAGCAAATAAAAATATCGACTTAAGAACAGCTAGCGAAGAAGAAGTCAAAGAGCTTGTTGAGAGTGTTGGTGGAACTTATGTTGACGAAGATAAAGCAATGGAACATGTTCAAGATATGCTTGAAGAGTATGCTAATATGGATGAGTCAGAGTTTGAAGAGAGAATTAAAGATGATACTCAGTCTGATGATTCAAGTAATAGTGCAACAACTGATTCTGGAAATGAATCAGTGGATAGTCAAGTCGATACTTTAGAAGCTGATAGTGGTAGTGAAGATATAGACTTAAGTGCACTTATTGAAAATGCGGCTATTAGATTGGATGGTAATGGAATTGCTGATACTTTAGATATTGATCTAAATGATATTGTTGAATTAGATGAAATTCCTGATTTAGAGGAGTTGAAAATTTTCGGTGAAACTGGAGATAAAGTAACCCTTGAGGGAGGTTCTGAGAATTGGACAAATGAAGGTACAACAACAATAGGTGGTGAAATATTTAATGTCTATCAAGGTACAAGTGGAAGTTCTAATATCAAAGTTTTAATTGATGAAGATGTTTCAATAGAACCAGATCTTTAATATTTAAGATGAAAAGAGGTTTCCCTCTTTTCTCTTAAATTTCTTATCTTTCAAATACTATTTAATAACTTTTAGATATAATCCGACTGATTTATATATTATAACAACTTATAAAAATTAGGATAATTATGTCAAAACAATTACTTCAAAAGCAGGCAGATACGATTAGGTTTTTAGCAGCAGATATGGTGCAAAAGGCAAATTCAGGACATCCAGGTGCTCCTATGGGAATGGCGGATATTGCTACGGTTTTAAGCTCACATCTAAATTTAAATCCATCAAATGAAAAATGGCTAAATAGAGATAGATTAGTGTTTTCTGGTGGTCATGCTACTGGTTTGGTTTATTCACTACTTCATTTATGGGGCTTTGATGTTAGCCTATCTGATATGAAAAATTTTAGACAGTTTAATTCAAAAACACCAGGACATCCAGAATATGGACATACCCATGGAATTGAAATCACAACAGGACCACTAGGGCAGGGAATTGCAAATGCTGTTGGATTTTCTATGGCAGCTAAATATGCACAAAATCTTTTAGGAAAAGAGGTAATTACTCATAAAGTTTACTGTCTCTGTGGTGATGGGGATTTACAAGAGGGTATCTCATATGAAGCTTGTGCAACAGCAGGACATCTTAAACTAGACAATCTAGTTATAATTTATGATTCAAATGAGATTACAATAGAGGGTGATACTTCTATTGCATGGTCTGAAAATGTTAAGAAAAGATTTCAGGCTATTGATTTTGAAGTTCTTGAAGTAGATGGACATAATTTTAATCAAATTGATAAGTCCATAGTATCAGCAAAAGAAGCTACTAAACCTGTACTTATTATCGCTCATACTGCTATTGGAAAAGGTGCTGCTTCTATGGAGGGAAGCCATCATACCCACGGTGCTCCTTTAGGTGAAGAGGAAATAAAAGCTTCAAAAATAAAAGCTGGATTTGACCCTGATGAGTCTTTTGTGGTACCTTATGATATAAAAGGTGCATTTGATAAATTAATCAAAGGTGTTGAAGCTCAAAACCAGTGGGAGAATTCTTTAAGCCAAGAGACAAAAGATAAAATTGCTAAGTTACAAAACCCTGATTTTGATAGTGTTGTTTATCCTTCCTTTGAAAATGGAACAAGCGTAGCAACTAGAAGTTCTAATCATAAGATTTTAAATGCCATATCACAAGCAATTCCTGGATTCTTAGGTGGAAGTGCAGACTTAGCACCATCAAATAAAACTGAACTAAGTGGAGCAGGAGATTTTCCAAATGGGAAAAATATTCACTTTGGTATCAAAGAACACGCTATGGCAGCTATGACTAATGCTATGAATTTATATGGATTGTTTAGAGTATTTTCTGCTACATTCTTTGTGTTTTCAGATTATTTAAAACCAAGTGCTAGAATAGCAGCCTTAGCAAGTATTCCTCAGCACTTTATTTGGACCCATGATTCTATTGGGGTTGGAGAAGATGGTCCAACACATCAACCAATAGAACACTTATCTCAGTTTAGAGCCTTACCAAATTTTTATACTTTTAGACCAGCAGATGCAAATGAAAATGTGGACTCATGGAAAGTTGCACTTAAACTAAAAGCACCTACGGCATTTGTTTGTTCAAGACAAAATTTAGAAGTTCTTAAAAAAGATAAAGCATATGGTGAGGTATCAAATGGTGGATACCTTTTAAAACAAAGAGAAGATGCGACTGTTACTATCATGGCCTCAGGTTCTGAAGTTTCACTTGCTCTTAAAACTGCTTGTGAACTTGAAGAACAAGGAATAAAAGCAAATGTTGTATCTGTACCTTGCTTTGATTTACTTTTAGAGCAAGATAAGAAGTATATTGAAAAAATCATTTTGCCAAATACTAAGGTTTTCGCCCTTGAGGCTGCTAGAGCTTTAGAATACTACAAATTTGCAGATATTGTTTATGGTATGGATAGTTTTGGAGCTTCAGCCCCTGCTGGAGAGCTTTTCAAAGAGTTTGGTTTTACTGTTGAAAGTTTAGTTCAAAAAATTATAGCAGAACTTAAGTAGAAGATGACAGAGACACTTTTTGTTTATGGAACACTTATGCCAAACTGTCCAAATGGGCATGTTTTAGAAAATATTGTAGGGAGATTTATTCCTGCAACTGTAAAGGGGAAGCTAATAGATGCTGGTTGGTCTGCTTCTATGGGCTACCCTGGTATTAGATTGGAATTGGGTGATGATACTATTCATGGGTATTTGTTTTATTCTTCAAATTTAATTAATCATTGGGATTTTTTAGATGAGTTTGAGGGTGCTGAGTTTCAAAGGACTCCTGTGCAAGTTGAGAGATATGATGAGTTAGAAGTGGATACTTTTATATATACACTCAAACCTGAAATAATAGGAATGGAAGAGGAATAATCCCATAAAAAGGAAATAAATGAAAAGCCTAAAAGTAAGAGTGAGTGCGGAATTTATAGCTACTTTTATTATGGTATTTGCTGGCTGTGGTGCTATTGTGGTTGAGACTTTAACAGGGGCTTTAGGTCATGCTGGAGTGGCACTTACTTGGGGTTTTGTTGTTGTTTCTTTGATTTATACCTTTGGTCATATAAGTGGGGCTCATATGAATCCTGCTGTTAGTATCGCTTTTACTTTGATGAAAGAGTTTGATAAAAAGGAATTGGCTTTTTATATCTTAGCCCAAGTTTTAGGGGCGACTTTTGCTTCACTTATTTTATACTTACTTTTTATAGGTGAAGTTAGGCATGTGAGTGATTTAGCATATTTAGGTGCGACACTTCATAGAGGAAGTCAAACCCAAGCTTTTATTATGGAATTTATTTTAACTTTTATTTTGATGTTAGTAATTTGTGGGAGTGCAGTACATGGTAAGGCTGTAAAGTCCTTTGCTGGACTTGCTATTGGGCTAACCGTTGGACTTGAAGCAATGTTCGCAGGACCCATTACCATGGCAAGTATGAATCCAGCTAGGTCTTTTGGACCAGCGCTTGTAAGTGGAAATTTAAACTCCCTTTGGGTTTATATTTTAGCCACAATTTTAGGTGCTATTACTGCTGTGTTTGTTTATAAAATATTAGAGGAAAAAAGATGAAAAAAATATTGATTTTATGTACAGGAAATTCTTGTAGAAGTATCATAGCTGAAGCTTTGATAAATGCTAAGCTTGAGGGGTTTAGTGCTGATTCTAGTGGAGTTAAAGCTAGTGGAAGAGTTAATCCAAATGCAAAAAAGATTTTAGAACAATATAATATTTGGAAAGAGGAGTATCACTCTAAAACCATAGATAAGGTTATGAAAAATGATTATGATTTAGTGGTAACTGTTTGTGATAATGCAAATGAGACT
>PDWI01007650.1_pt1 | contig 12983 bp, 11 predicted proteins | sample 1430891 | NCBI WGS metagenome assembly PDWI01 (sample SAMN01162508, study PRJNA174530) | Oral metagenome, whole genome shotgun sequencing project. | biome: Marine environment; feature: Marine mammal; material: Swab sample of the gingival sulcus; isolation source: swab sample of gingival sulcus... | reverse complement strand
TGCTTTTGTTGTTTATTACATTTTACATTGAGGTATTCTTTTTTTTAAGTATTTTTTTGATTATTTTCACTTTTTATTATACAGGAATGCTCCTTTTTTCTTTGCTTATATCATATCATTTTTATATTTAATTGTAAAACATTTATTCTGTATAAATTTCTGAAATGCAGGTTCTTTTAAATACCGTTCCTTCTTTTGCATCAATAATTTTAAACATTATATTGTCAGATACTACAGGCCTTATTAAATTAATTTCTGTTACCTGTTCATAATTAAAATCATCAAAGGTATAATGAATGGTTTTTCCATCTCCTAAATTCATGGACATTGTACTTATTTTGGCATTTTCATCATATGCTTTTTCAGAAGAATTATTGCCATTGACAATATAAACTCTTCGAATAAGAGTAGGTAGATTACGATAAATTTCTATACTTTCTTTTTCTCCATATCCCTTTTTACTCTCATTCCAAGATGTTTTAATATCCCCATCGATAAGAGCCGAAGCATCCGAATCATCCGATACAATCACTTTATCCCACCTATTTATTTTTATTTTATCAGGAGCATAAAACCCTCTTTTTTTAACTTTCCCATCTGCATCAAAAGTAATTGATTTTAATGTTTTTGAATTATAAACTATAATATCAGAATCAACCACAATGTTATCTGCCTTAATATATTTATTATTCTCTATGTTGAAAGTATTTTCACCTGTTGTAAGATCAAATTTTGAAATATATCCCTTATAATTTAATACGTATAAATCCGTATCTTCTATATAAAAATCATTGGAATTATCTACTTGTAATTGCCATAAAAACTTTCCAGTATATAAATCATGTACTTCAATCACCTTATTAATATTTATAACAAAATAATCTTTTGAAAATTGATAATGTACTTGATTTTTTTCTTCCATACCTTTCCACTTATATTCCCATACTGATTTTGTATTTTTATCATAGGTTCTAATCTTAAAATCAAAATAATTATCAATACTATCTTTTTTGAAGGTATAAGTAACAGGTTTATTCTCAGAAAAAGATTTTACACTCCCTGAATTTATTTTCTTTGTATCTAATTCAATGACCTCTTCCTTTTCTGTTTCTTCTTTTTCCTTACATGATACAAATGAAAACATCAGTATCATAATAAAACATACTATAAGAACTTTCTTATTTAACATATACTTCCGCCTATTATCTTTATATCCATTTCATTATTAATCGCTGTTTGTATCCCTATTTCTACCGCTTTTGTCATAACATCTAAACTCATTGATGGCATATTCTTTGTAAGAACTTGATTCATTTCATAAGGCACATGAATAAATCCTCCTTTTATTTTTGGAAACTCCTTATGAATATAGTACATAATATTATAAAAAAGATAATTACATACATAAGTTCCTGCAGAGTCTGATACATAAGCTGGTATTCCATTATTTCTAATGGTATCTACCATTCTCTTTATGGGAAGATTAGAAAAATAAGCATTCTCTCCATCTTCTTTTATAAACTCATCAATTGGTTGATTTCCTTCATTATCAGATATTCTTGCATCGATGATATTAATGGCTACTCTTTCTACTGAAATCGCTGTTCTCATACCTGCTTGACCAAGTGCTATAACAATATCTGGTTGATGCTCTTTTATGCTTTCATAAACCACTTTAGATGCTTTATCAAATACTGTTGGAACTTCTAATTTTATAATCTCATGTCCTTTAATCTCTATTTTTTTTACAATCTCATAAGATGGATTCACTTTTTCTCCACCAAATGGGGTAAATCCTGTTATCAGCACTTTCATCATTTCACCTTTTGAACCTTTATATTTTTTACTTTTCCATTATCAATTACAACAAATGGAAACTCTTCAATATTCGTTGCTGCACCGTACTCTCCTTTATTATTCAGTGCAATAACAGAGATATCTCTAGCATCTACTAATCTACTATCAAGCTCTTTTACAGCGATTTCACAGGCTTCTTGAGGAGAATATTTTTTCATCAGCTCAACAATCTTAAAACTAATGCATCCTTTCATAATATCTTCACCTAATCCAGTAGCTGCAGCCCCTCCTATCTTATTATCAACATAGAATCCTGAACCAACGAACGGTGAATCTCCTACTCTTCCTGCTTTTTTATAAAATAGTCCAGAAGTTGATGTGCCCACTACCATCTTTCGATTATCATCAAGACCAATAACACATACTGTATCATGTCCTATATAGGCATTTAGCGGATCTTCTTTTTTTCTTTCTAAATATTTCTTCTCTGCTTTTTCAGTTAAAAGCTCTTCTTTTTGGAAACCATTTTCTAAAGCAAATTTAAAGGCTCCTTGATCAGATAAAATATTATTGACCTTCCTTTTCATTAAAAGCCTTGCTACACTGATTGGATGAAGAATATTTTTTATTGACATCACAGCGCCTATGGATAAATCACTTCCATCCATCATTGCAGCATCTAGTTCTAAAACGCCTTCTTCATTTGGCAGTCCTCCTTTACCCACTGAGGTAAATTCTTCATCTCTTTCTACTTCTTTTATTGCTTCTTCTACTGCATCAAAAATAGAATCTGTCTTTTTAAATTTTTCATATCCAAGAATAAGACCTTTTTCAGCCATATCCCATGTTCCTATTAAAATCATATTACTCCCTTATAAATATATAATATAGTGTTGGTATTATAATTAATGTAAATAATGTAGAAACTAAGAGTCCACTCATTAAAGATATTGCCATTGGCATAAATAATTCACTACCTGATAAAACAAGTGGAATAAGACCTATAATCGTTGTTATTGTACTGAGCATAATCGGTCTAAATCTCTTTGCAACTGCATCATTACATGAATCATAAATCGTTTTATTTAATTTTTTCTCTCCATTGATATAATCGACTAGAACAATGGCATTATTTACAACAATACCCATTAAACTAACGATACCTAAAATAGCAGTAAATGAAAGTTTTTGACCCGTTACATAAAGCCCTACTAACGAACCAAATGATGACAGTGGTATGGTAAATAATATAATAAAAGTCTGTTTATAAGAATGGAATTGTACTAATAATATTAGAAATACTAGAACAATAGCTATTATAGCAGATTCTCCTACTTTTCCAAAATTCTCTATAATTCTTTCTCTTTCTCCATCAAATGTAACAGTCACATTATTATCTTCTATTAGCATCTCCCTTAATGTATTTTGTATTTCAACAGGATAATAACCATAGTATACATCAGAGTAAATGGTGATATTTAAATCTCTATCATATTTTTTTACAACAGGTAATGCCGCTTCTAATTTAATATCTGATACATCTCTTAAAAGAATCTTTCGGTCAATAAAATAGGATTTAATCCCAAGATTTTTTAAATCATCCACATTTTTAATATCACTGATCAATTTAATATTATATTCTTTGGAATCCTTTTTAAACTCACCGCAGCTTCTTCCATAAAGTGCAATACTGATTTCATTTTGAATATCATATTTTGATAGTCCATAGTAATTCGATACATCATCCACATCTACATAGAATTCATAATTGTAATCATCAAAGTCTGTTCTTACATTTTTTGTTCCTTCAATGGATTTCAGCTTTTTAACAATATCTTCACTATATTCTTTGATATATCTTAAATCATTTCCTGACACTCTTATAATAACTCTTGCTTCAATAGGTTCGGATTGTTCCAGCTGTTTGACTGATACTTTCCCTCCTAATACTTCTCTATCCAACCGATTTTGTAAATCTTCTAAATAATATTCTAAGGTAGTAAATTCTTTCACTACTGCAGCTTTATTAAATTTAAGCATCATCTGCGCATAATCATCTGATGGGGCTGGAAGGGGAATCGAATTATAAAATCTTGGAAGGCCATCCCCAATTGCTACTGAAAAATCATTGATATATTTTTCTTTTTCTATAAATGAAATAACATCATGTACTAATTCTTCTGTTCCTTCTTTATTATTTGCATTTTCATTTTTTATATCTAAATAAAACATATCCGTATCAGCATAAGGAAAGAATTTAAGCTCTGTATTTATTCCAAGACAAGCAGTTACTGATAGTACAATGATAATAATAATAAAAGAAAAACTCTTATGATTCAGTGAGAATTTTAAAAATTTCTCAAATAGTAGTCTAAATCTAGCTTTTTTTGTTTTTACATTTCTTTTTCTAAAAAATATAAAAGCCATAGTAGGTGTTATAAATATGGCGACTAAATAAGAAATAGATAGTGAAATCATAACAATTTGTGGAAGCGATTTGATATAATCTCCTGCTACACTATTGAGCATCAAAAGTGGTAAGAAAGCAACAATCGTTGTGAGTGTTGATGTAAAAACTGGTACCAATACTTCAGCTACTCCATTAACACAAGCACCTAGCATATCTTCATCACTATCTATTCTACTCTGTATAGCATCACTAACAACAATTGCATTATCCACAAGCATTCCAAGTGCAACAATTAATGCAGCAATGGATATCTGATGAATATTGATATGAAAAATCTTCATCAAAATAAAGGTAGTAAGTATAGAAGATGGTATTGCAGTAGATACAATCACAGCATTTCTGATTCCCATTCCAATAAATACTACAAGGACAACGAAAATAATTCCTTCCAGCAAATTCATTGCAAATTCTTTTACAGATTTATCAATTGATTTTGGATTATCAAGTATTTTTTCAAAGATAATGCCTTCTGGTAATTTCTCTTCATATCTTTCAATCAGCTTATCTACTTTTTTTCCAATTATTACTGCATTTTGATCTTCTTTAAAATAACCCGCAAGTAAAATCGCTTTATGTGAATTTGTTATAATATTTGTATTCTTACGATCAAGTTTAAATGTAACGGTTGCAATATCTTTTAATTTTGCAACAGAGCCATTTTCTTTAGAACCTGCAATAATAATATTTTCAATATCTTTTTTAGAAGAAAAAAGTCCTTTTACTTTTACATTGATTTTATTATTCTTTTCACCTAATTTACCAGATGGTATCTCAATATTCTGCGATTTAATTAAATTTACCAAATCATTATAACTTAAATTAAATTTATTGAGCTTTTTATAATCAATATCAATGACTAATTCTTCTTCTTGTGTTCCAACAATATCAAATTTTGATACGCCTTCAATCTTAATCAAATCCTCACTTAATTCTTTTGCATAATACTCTAGTTCATCATAACTATATGTATCACTTCCCATACTTATAATAACAGATGCTGTGGAGATTAAATCGGTATTTACATTAATCTTTTGACACCCACTTGGAAGTTTTGATGATAAATCATCCATTCGCTCTTTTAAATCATCCCAAGATACTTCTAAATTGGAACCGTATTTAATTCTCACTGCAACAACTGATATACTATCTCTTGAAAAAGAATATGAATAATCATATTCCTTCATTTTAGCTATTTCATCTTCGATTTCAGAAGTCACTAAATTTTCAATATCCTGTGGGGAAGCACCTGGATATACAGCAGTTATCAGCGCAACTGGTGAAACTATTTGTGGCGTTTCCTCTCTTGGCGAAAAGATATAATTATACACACCAAAAAAAATTAAAATAAGCAAAAATAATAAAGTGATCTTTCTTTTAAGTATTACTTCTCTAATTATATTCTTCATATCATTCCTCGATTACTTTATCACCTGGACGAACGGAAGACATTCCTTTTATAATAATTTTATAATCATCTTCAAGACCCGTTACTATCACATTTTCATTTATTATATCAATTATATTTATATTTACTCTATCAACAGAATCTTTTTTTACAATATAAATATAATCATCTCCGTCTGATTTTATTGATGTTATTGGAACTTTGTATCCTATTATTTCTTTGGTTGGAATTTTAACTTTAAATATACTTCCAAGTGGTATATCTTCAGAAATTTTAATTTGAACTTCATAGGTTTGAGTCGCTTGATCAGGTACTTGACTAATTAAATCTATTTTCCCTTGTAAGCTTCTATCATTATAGATAATATCTAATATCATGTCTTTTTTTAAATACTCCAGGCTTTTTTGAGATACACCAAAACTTGCAATAGGAAATTTATCTCTTAAAATAATAACAGGATACCCTTCTTGTATCATTTCTCCCTTTTTATTCAAAACATCAACAACAACACCATCTTCTTCTGCATAAATAATGCTGTTTTTTATTAGATATTCTTTGGATTTAAGGTTAATTCTTGCTTTTTCAACAAGCTCTTTTGCACTGATTACATCCGTGCTACTGATTTCATAATTGAATTGTACTTTATCCAGCTCATCTTTACTAATAAGACCTGCTTCATAAAGTTTTTTTGTATCAGAAAATAATTTTTCTAAATATATATTACTATCTTTTGCTTTAGAATATTTTGATTTTGCAAGTGCATAATCTGATGTAGCAGCAGAAAGATCTAAATTCATCCCTTCCAGATCTATAGTAGCCAGTTTCTCACCTTTTTTTACTTCGTCTCCCTTTTTTACTACTATAGACTTTATCTTACCAGACACGCCAAATGACTGTTTTATAATATCAGACCCAATAATTGTTCCAATATAAACTTCATGTGGAATATAATTTTCACGGACTACCGCTGTAGTTTCTACTCTTCTAACAATTTGTTCATTCACTTCAGTCACTTTACTAGAACAACCAGTTAATATGATAAATATTATAATGATAAAAATATTTTTTTTCATATTTCCTCCCTATATTAATATTATATCATATTTAGAGTCTTATAAAAAATGAATAAAGTATATTTTTATTATTTCACTTATATATTTAATGACCTCTTCTTCATTCGAATATTTGTTAAATATGGATATAATATTCACTTTAATGGAATCCATTAGCGTATTCGCTAAGAATTGTTCATCTAAATTGCTATTATATTTTTTAATTAACTCTTTAATTTTTTTAACCATAATTATTCTTATATTAAATAAATCATCTTGAAATAATTCATTATCCATATTCATCACTATAATTTCTACTTTTATTTTATCTTTATTATAAATATATAAGAATTTTTGCAGTATATCAATAATCAGTCGATCATAATCTGTTTTAGAATTTATTTCATACCCATCAATATATATAAATAATTCTAATAATTTTTCCATTGTTGCTTTTAAAATAGAAATAAATAAATCTTCTTTATTATCATAATATCTATAAATATTTCCCACTGAGATATTTGATTCAAATGCAATATCCCTCATTGAGACTTCTTTAAAATTTTCTTCATGAAATAGTTTAACAGCTGATACTTCTATATTTTCTCTAATATTATTTTTAAGTATTTGCATAATCCACCCCTTTAAATTGATCAGCCCCTAGATAAATAACGTATAAAACTATCTAGGATATATCTTATTTATATATACCCATTTTCAGTTTAAACATAACATTTCTACTTGAAAAATAAACAAAAAAAATTCTTAATCGCTGATCAAGAATTTTAAATAATGTCACCATGACGAACAAATAACATGGTAATAAATGCAAGTACAAGACATATTGCAGCATATGGGAATAAAGTATAATATCCCACATATTCAAGCAATGCACCTGAAGCAATTGGTGTTACTATTTGAGCGGACATTGAAAAGGTATAATAAAGTCCTGTATATTTCCCTACATTACTACCTTTTGACATTTCAGTTACCATAGGATATGAATTAACATTGATTGCTGCCCAGCCAAATCCAACTAAAGCGAACATCACATTCATAATAGGTGAATAATGTTTAAACATCGCTGCTATTGTATAGGTTACAATTAGGATTACTACCCCCATTAAAATAACTTTTTTTCTTCCCATTTTACCAGATATAATACCTATTGGAATATAAGAAATAATAGCTGCTATTGTTCCTACCATAAGCGGTCCTGTAAATCCATCTACATCCATTTTCCAATATACTACTGCATATCTTGAAAAAGCGGATACAATGGCATTATATCCCATATACCAAAGAGATACTGATAAAAGTAAAAAGATTAATGATTTAAAAACAGGGGGTGCCAGTTTTTCTTTTCCATTGACAATAACTGTCTTTTCTTCATCGTCCTCTTCTTCTATTCTCTCTTTATTTTCTTTTATTGTTAAAAATAGTATCAATACGGATATAAACATAAATGCTGCAACAGCCATAAATAATAAGGTATAGTCTGGATTCTGTCCTTTTTTAACTAAAAACTTTATTAAAATAAGCGTTGTTACACCACCAACTGCTCCCATTAAATTGATAATAGCATTTCCTTTCGAACGAAGTTTCTTCGGCGTTACATCTGGCATAAGAGCCACTGCAGGCGAACGATATGTTGCCATAAAAAGTAATTCTAATAAAAGAAAGGCAACAAATAAAATAAATGAATTCCTTTTATCTATTATTGGTAAAAGTGCAAGGAATACAGATGAAAATAACGTTCCAATCACAATATAAGGCATTCTTTTTCCAATTTTAGTATGGGTCTTATCTGATAAATGACCAAATAGTGGTAGTAAAAACAATGCAAGGATATTATCCAGTGACATGAAAAAACCAGTTGCTGCATCATTTAAATTATAATGAACTTTTAATATCAGCGGGATAATTCCATCATATAACTGCCAAAATGCACAAATTGACATAAATGCAAATCCTACTAATATCGTCTTTTTATTATCTAATTTCATATTTTCCTCCATTTCTTATATTTTAAAAAAAAAGACATAAATATTCAAGTATTTATATCTTTCATAATAATTTGTTAATATTTTATTGTCTATTATATCCATTTTTTAATGTCTCAATATGCCTATTTTTAGTATATGCAGTAATATTAGTACATTTATATAATCTGTTGAATATAAGATTAATTTTGCCTTCTGTAAAAACATCTGATAATGTATTAAAATCTTCTTCTAATCTGTCTTTTAAATTCTCCATATTTACAATACGAACATTATCAGAAGTATACTTAATATTTTTCATTTTCACATCATTTCCAAAAACAATATAGGAATAATATTTTTTATTTTTGATATCTTTTAAATAAAAATTTAATGCATTTATATGACCTTCATTTTGCAAAATAGGATTATAAAATTCATGTTTTGTACTAGCATTTAATTTTTGAATCCAGTTTTTATCTTCTTCATTTCCTATTATGCTTCCCGTATAATTTTTCACTTCAAAAATAAAAATTCCTTTTTTACTAACTAAAATTACATCTATTTCTGTTAGTTCATTATTTTTCTTTGGTATATATACAGAAGATAATAAATGTTTGAACTCCATATTCTCTAGTATTTCAAAAACAAGAAATTCTCCTAATATTCCCTTATCATTTAATAGATCAGATACTCTAATATTATTAAATTTTGTATAAGTCGAATTCTCTAGCCTTTCCTTATAAGACTCCTCTTCCTGTAAACTTAATTTATAAATTATTACAATTACTAATATTATAACTATTAAGATAAAAATTCCCATAATCTTTCCCCAAATACTTATTTTAAAATAAAAGGACTTTAATTCAAGTCCTTATTATGTGTTAAATTATTAGCCCATTTTTGTGATCGTATTCTTAAATAGCAGAAGATTGTTTTTCCTATTTCTTCTGTTGCGATAAGAGCCTGAGCTATATATAAAGGCGCATTAAAGACATGTAGTGAAATAAATGCCATTGGCACGCCAATAAGATATAAAGTACCTAAATCAGTGAGTATAGAATACTTCACATCTCCTCCCGAACGGAATGTTCCCACGATATGAAGAAGTGTATAGAATTTAATTGGAATATACACTGCTCCTACTTTCATAATTAAAGAAGCATTTTTTTTGATTTCATCTGATACATTAAAGAAATCTGCGATAAATCCTGAAAGTAAAAATAATATCACAGCAGATAGTATAGAAACAATAAACTGGGCTTTTGTAAATTTTTTCTCATAACTTAGCGCTGCCTTAATATCATTTGCTCCAAGCATATTTCCTAGTGTAACAGAAGCTGATATAGCAAGTCCGATACCAGTTGAGAACATGATATTATTTACAACAGAAAACACTTGATAGGCTGCATAGGCATCTGTTGAGTATCTGGAAAAGGATAAACTATAAAGTGAAAATCCTAATGCCCATAACATTTCATTCGTCATTACTGGTACAGATGCTTTTAAAATTATCTGTAAAAATGATTTTGTAAAATTAAAATACTCGCTTATTTTAGCATATATAATATTCTTTCTCTTGATGATGATAATAACATTTAAAATAAGACCAATACTAGCTGATGTAAAGGTAGCAACAGCTGCACCAAAATATCCTAGCTTTGGAAATCCAAAATTACCAAATATAAGTAAATAATTTAAAATGGTATTTGAAATAAGCGCTGTAGCAGTTATAATCATAGGAAGCGTTGCATCTCCTGTTGAACGCAATGCAGAAAAGAATGACTGCATCCCTAAATGAAGTGGAAAGGTAAAAGCAATCACTCTTAAATAGCTAGTTCCAATTTTGATAACTTCTGGATCTTTACTGTAGATCATTAGAATTTCTTTTGGAAATATTGCACCTACTAAAAAAAATATTGTTGTAACAATTGCTCCGATTAAAAACTGAGATCCCATTGCTTTATGAAATTTATCAATACTTTTTTCTCCAAAAAACTGAGATAGATAAATCTGTGCTCCATTTGTTATCCCAAAAATCGCTAAAAAGAAAATCATAAAAAACTGATTAGCAAGTCCAACCCCACTAATAACAGTACTCCCTAAACTTCCTAGCATAATAACATCTACTAAGTTTAAAGAGGATGAAATAATATTTTGTATTGTAACAGGAATAGCAATTTTTTTTATTGATTCAAAAAATACATCATCCTTTTTTATCATAAATCCTCCCTATATTATTTGTTTTTTCTTTCCTCCATACATTCTATCATCTGTTCTTTAATTAGTCTATTCAAATTTAAAGTATTTTTCTTCTATAATTTTTAAATCTTTATTCTATTAATAATATACACCAATATTTTCATCCTGAACTATTTTAAAATCCACATCATATATTAATTTTAAATTTTTTTTTGTAAATATATTTTTAGCCACATCATCTAAAATAATCTTTCCATCTTTTAGCGCAATAATTCGATCACAATATTTAGCAGCTAAATTCAAATCATGGAGCGTCATAATAGAAAGCCCCTGATATTTTTTGATCCTCTCCATTAACTCAATTTTATATTTAATATCTAAATGATTTGTAGGTTCATCTAGTATTAAAATACCTGTTTCTTGAGAAAGCGATCTTGCAAGAAGTGTTCGTTGTTTTTCTCCACCAGAAAGAGTGGCAAACTTTCTATTTTTAAACTCCATAAGTCCTATTGTTGATAATATATCATCTACTTTTTTTATATCTTCTTTCCTATAATAAGAAAAAAGTGAAGTATAAGAATATCTACTCATCAGTACAATATCATATACTGTTAGCATATTATCCACTTCTTTTGCTTCTTGATTCATGACGGAAAGTATTTTAGCATATTCCTTCTGAGTATAAGTAGAAATATCCTTATTATCAATAAATATTTTATTTTCTGTCTTTATATTTCGGTAAATATGTTTTAAAAGAGTTGTTTTACCTGAACCATTCGCACCAATAATACCAATCAGTTCATTTTTATCCAATGAAAATGAAATATTATTTAAAATTTCAGCACCTTTAACCTTATAGCTAATATTACAAACATTTATTTTCATTGTATACTCCTTTTATTTAAACGCTTAATAATGTAAATAAAGATAGGTGCACCGATAAATCCAGTAATGATTCCTATTGGAATTTCTTCTGGCTTAAATAAGACTCTTGATAAAGTATCTGAAATCAATAAAAAACTTGCACCAAAAAGTGCAGAAGTAATGACTAAAAATCGATGTTTCACACCAGAAAACTTTCTCATAATATGAGGTATAATAAGACCAATAAACCCTATAACACCAATATTACTGACTAAAACAGCAATTGCTAACGATGAAGTTATAATCATTGATAATTGAAATTTTCGAATCGAAAGACCTATTTGCTCTGCACTTTCTTCTCCTAATAATAAAAGGTCCAGTTCTTTATGAAAGATAAAAACAATAACCAAAAGTAATATCAATGCAATAAGAGCTACTTTTACTTCAAAATAATGCACTCCTGAAAAACTTCCAAGCATCCAAAACATAGCACTTCGAACCTGTGCTTCATTATTTGAAGTATAAACAATCATTGTAGTAAGTGATGAAAAAAATGCAGATACTCCTACTCCAGTTAATATAAGCTGGCTACTACTCTTTATTTTTACATTTAAAAATACAACTAGAAATAACGCAATAAAGCTTCCTAAAAAAGCAGAAAAAATCACATTATAATGTCCTAAAAACGAAAAAAAACCGAGTATAATAGCACTTACTGCACCAGCACTTGCACCAGTTGAAATTCCTAGTATAAAAGGTTCTGCAAGAGGATTTCTAGTAATTGTTTGCATTATAATTCCTACAATACTGAGTATTGCACCTGTAAGAGCTACCATTAATGATCGTGGTAATCTTATTTCATATAAAATAAAATTATCTTTTATATTAAAAAAATCTATTGTTAAATCTACTGCGCCATATAAAAGTGAAATAATAAATGATATGGCAAGCAGTGTTATTAATACTAGTATAATCACTATTTTTTTCATATTATCCTTTCTAAAAAAGTAAGCGTTCAAAAGAACGCTACTCATTATTTACCATGAATGGTATTACTTAATCTCTCAAGTGAATCCACACTTCTTACACCTGGTGTAATCTCTGATAATTTCACTCTTATAAAATGATTATTCTTCACAGCATCTATGTTCTGAAGTGCTGGATTGGACTTAATTTTCTCTACTTTTTGATCAAAGTCATCTGTATTTCTA
>PDWI01007649.1_pt1 | contig 12985 bp, 9 predicted proteins | sample 1430891 | NCBI WGS metagenome assembly PDWI01 (sample SAMN01162508, study PRJNA174530) | Oral metagenome, whole genome shotgun sequencing project. | biome: Marine environment; feature: Marine mammal; material: Swab sample of the gingival sulcus; isolation source: swab sample of gingival sulcus... | reverse complement strand
GCTAAACATAGAGCAAAGTTCTTGTTTGCGAGTTTCTACCGAACTACGAATTAAAATCTCTGCCTTAATTTCCGTTCCGTTCGACTTGATAATCGCTAAATTGCTCGATGTTTCTACCACGTCAGGCAATTCAGGAATAAAACGATAAACGCCATTGTGAGCCGCACAAACACTGTTAATCAAATCGTCTTGCACCATTTGAGGAATAACTCCTTTTGGCAATTCTGTTGGTTCAATGGTAAACTGAATGCTATCCTCTACACCTTTATTTTCTTCAATAAATAGTTCTTCAAACTCTTTTACCAATGCTTTCAGTTCTTCTTCCGTTCCTTTTGGAGTGGTGATAACAGCAAAGGCTTCACGAGGAATAGCGTTGCGTAAACTTCCACCTTCAATGGTTGCCAAACGAACTTCAAAATCAACAGTTGCTGTTTTTAAGAAGCTAAATAACAGTTTATTGGCGTTCGCTCTTTGCAAATGAACATCTACACCGGAATGTCCACCTTTTAATCCTGTTAAAGCCAATTTGAAAGCGACATCACCCTCCGGTATTTCTGTTTCTTCGTAACTGAATGTAACACCTGCATCAATACCACCGGCACAACCCACGTACAATTCTCCTTCGTCTTCTGAGTCCAAATTCATCAAAATATCTCCTTGTAAAAAGTTCGGTTGTAACCCGAAAGCACCATACATTCCTGTCTCTTCATCTACTGTGATAAACATCTCAATAGCAGGATGAGGAACGTCAGTAGAAGTCAAAACTGCCATTGCAGCTGCCACTCCAATTCCGTTATCAGCACCGAGAGTTGTGTTATCGGCTCTTACCCATTCTCCGTCAATGATTGTTTTAATTGTGTCTTTTTCAAAATCGTGTTCTACGTCGCTGTTTTTTTGTGGAACCATATCCATATGAGCTTGTAAAACAACAGCCTTACGGTCTTCCATTCCTTTTGTTGCCGGTTTGCGAACAAGCACGTTTCCTATCTCATCTTGCAATGTCTCTAATCCCAATGATTTACCGAAATTTACCAAAAAATCGCCAATCTCTTTTTTCTTTCCTGATGGACGAGGAACTTGTGTTAAACTATAAAAATGATTCCATAAACCTTTTGGTTCTAAATTGCGAATGTCTGTTGTTGCCATACTATTAAAATTTATTTAGTTAATTTATTTGATTACAAATATCATCATTTTTTTTGTGAAAAAGAAGTTTTAAGATACTTTTTTTCATTTATGCTAAAATAATTTTATTCTTTTAAGGCGATACAATCTCTTTTTATTTTTCTATCCGAGAAAAAATCACGACCTTTGCAAAAAATAATAGAATTATGGAAAATAAAGAAAGGAATTGGAAAAGTTCCAATAACCGCCGTGATGGTAAAGAAAATGAGGAAAATACTCCTCGTCGTCCCAAAAGAAAGCGATTTACTCGCCCGGTAAGTAGCAGAGAAAATTCATATGAAACTAGTGGACGAAAAACTTACAATAGAAATTCTAACTCGGAATTTAAGTCAAAACGATTTGATAGAAACAGCTCAACAAGAGATGGATTTAGACCAAGGCGTAGAGTAGGGGATAATCGTTACGAAACACCAAGCAGACCAAATTACAAGAAAGACTACACAGACCCAACAAAACCTATCCGATTGAATAAATATATTGCTAATGCAGGGGTTTGTTCAAGGCGTGAGGCTGATGATTTTATTACTGCGGGAGTTATTTCCGTCAATAATAAAGTTGTAACCGAATTGGGAACAAAAGTGCTTCCTACCGATAAAGTAATGTTTCATAATCAGCCAATTACATTGGAACATAAAATTTATATTCTTTTGAATAAACCCAAAGATACAGTTACTACGGTAGAAGATACACACAATCGTAAAACGGTAATGGATATTGTTAAAAATGCTTGTAGTGAGCGTGTTTATCCTGTTGGAAGATTGGATAGAAATACAACAGGCGTACTTTTGATTACTAATGATGGCGAATTAACAACTAAATTGACACACCCAAAGCATAATATGAAGAAAATCTATTATGTCGGAATTGATAGGGATTTGGAAGATGAGGATATGAAGAAAATGTTGGAAGGGGTGGATTTAGGTGATTTAAAGGTAAAAGCTGATGATGTTCGATTTGTGAAAGAAGATAGTCGGACATTGGTTGGATTAGAAATTCATAGTGGTCAGAATAGAGTTGTACGTAGAATTTTTGATGCTTTGGGTTATAAAGTTATGAAATTGGATAGGGTCTTTTTTGCGGGATTAACCAAGAAGAATGTTCAGCGTGGAAAATATCGTTTCTTAACGGAAAGGGAAGTGAATATGCTGAAAATGGGAGCATACGAAAAATAGAAAAGATTTTTTTAAGTAGATAAAAGAAAATAGGATAAGCAACAACTTATCCTATTTTTGTTTTTTAATAAAACTTTTAATTTGCAGTATTAATCCTCTTTGTTTTCATTACAATCAGACATAGTATCAACATCAAACACAGAGAGTTGACGATTGAATAACTCTTCTAATGAAATCTGGAATGTTTCCGTATCTTCAATACCGTCTATGGCTATTATCTTATCCAAAATAATTCTTAAAAGATGTTGGTTATCTTTTGCATACACTTTGAAAAAAATAGAATATTTTCCCGTAGCAAAATGACATTCTACAATTTCTGGAATTTTACGAAGTTGTTCAGTAATCTCTTCGAGTTTGCTGATATTTGAAACTACAACCCCTACAAAAGCACAAGTTTGATATCCTATTTTTGTGGTATTGATTACAAACTCGGAACCTTTGATAACATCTAAATTTTTTAATTTTTGAATTCGTTGATGTATTGCTGCTCCTGAAACGTTACACTCTCTTGCTATTTCTAAAAAAGGCACTCTCGCATCTTTAGAAATCATTTGTAGAATTTTCTTATCTAATTTATCTATTTTATGATGTCCCATACCTATATAAAATGTGTTTGGATTATTCTGATTATTTGACAAAAATAAAGAAACATTTCCATATTTCCTATTTATTATGATAAAATTATCTGTTTTTATCGATATTTGTTATCCTTACTATCCTCTAATACGCTTAAATAACTTTTGTATCTTGATTGACTAATCAAGTTGTTTTTAACAGCTTCTTTTACTGCACATTTTGGTTCTTGTAAGTGCATACAATTATAGAATTTACAATCTTTTGAAAAGTGAAAAATCTCTTTGAAATAGTGTCCTATTTCTGCCGTTTCCATTTCTATCATACCAAAGCCTTTTATTCCGGGAGTATCAATAATTACTCCACCGTTTGGTAAATCAAACATCTCGGAAAAAGTGGTTGTATGCATTCCTTTTTTGTGGTATTCAGATATGATGTTTGTTTTTGTATTTAGATTAGGAATAAGTTGGTTGATAATGGTTGATTTGCCCACTCCCGAGTTTCCTGAAAGTAATGTTGTTTTATTTTGGATAAAATCCTTAAAATCAGAAAGTGTTTCGGGTTGTAAGGCTGATAGAGTAAAGACTTTATAACCAATGTTTTCGTATAGTGTTTTCAATCCGTTAGCATACGCTTTCTCTTCTTCATTATAAATATCCATTTTATTAATAATGATACAAGCCGGAATGTTGTAGGCTTCGGCAGTGGCTAAGAATCGGTCAATAAAAGTGGTGTAGGTTTCAGGATAAGCAACTGTTACAATAAGAGCTGTTAAGTCTAAATTGGCTGCAATAATTTGTCCTTGTTTGGATAAGTTGGAAGACTTACGAATAATATAGTTTTTTCTATCTTCTATCTTAGTGATAACTGCACTATTTTCTTCCTCTTCTACCTCCACAAAATCTCCTACCGCAACAGGATTGGTGGTACGTATATCTTTCAAGCGAAAAACACCTTTGATTTTACAGGTTTTAATCTTTCCGTCCTCTGTTTTAACGGTAAACCAACTTCCTGTGTTTTTTATAACTACTCCTTTCATTTATGATAATTTGATAATGTGGCAATTTGTTAATATGGTAATTATGACTTTTCATTGTAAGATGTTTTGAAAAACACTTATAATTCATCACTTATCACTAATAAAAAACTCCTTTTAAAAGGAGTTTTTTATTATACCGTCATTATCTCTTTTTCTTTGCTATCCAGTTGCTCTTCTATCTTTTTGATATATTTATCGTGTAACTTCTGAGCATCTCCTTCGCCATCTTTTCCCATATCTTCAGGAAGTCCGTTTTTTACTAATTTTTTGATATGTTCGATAGCTTCTCTCCGTGAGTTTCTAATGCTGATTTTAGCATCTTCTCCTTCTGCACGTGCTTGTTTTACCAATGCTTTACGTCTTTCTTCCGTCAATGGTGGAATGGCTAAGCGAATCATCTCTCCATTATTCATTGGTGTTATTCCTAAATCGGAGTTGATGATAGCTTTCTCTATTTCAGGTAATAAACCTTTTTCCCAAGGCTGAATAGCAATTGTTTTTGCATCGGGAGTGGTTACGGTTGCCACATTCGTAAGTGGAGACATTGCTCCGTAGTACTCAACTTGTATATTATCTAAAAGTCTTGGATTGGCTTTTCCTGCTCGAATGTGTGCTAATGCTTCGTCCAAATGTTCAATGGAGGCTTGCATATGTTTTTCGGCTTCTTTCAATTCTGATTTTACATCTTCCATATAATTGTTAATTTAAAATTATTAATTGTCTTTTTTATTATAAATTGTTAGTTGTTAATTGTTAATGATTTTGATTTTTACTTGGCTGATAATTAATTACTTGCTTGTCTATTGTCGCCATTAACCATTTATAATTAATAATTAACCATTAAAAACTGTTTTGCTTTGTTGTTTTCAAAATTTTAGTAATAATTTTTATAATTTCAATGGCATCATTATTTAAACTTTCAAATTCCTCTTCCGTAAGAAAATCAGTTTCTTTTAATAATTCTAACCAATATATTGTTTCATTTATTTCTTTTTGAGCAATGGAAATTTTATGAATAAAATCTTTTTTACTTTCTGAGTGTTCTGCTTCTCTAATCATTGCACCCACACTTGTTGCAGAACGTAAAATTTGTTTGCTTAATACATATTCGTTTTTTTCTTTATTGAATAGTTGATACAATCTAATAATACGAACTGCAAACTTAAAACTCTTATCCTTAATGATATTCTCTTTCATATAAATTATTAGTGATAAATTATTAATGGTTAATGAATCGTTTATGTTTCATCGTCATTTATAATTAACCATTAACAATTAATCATTGATAATTAACAATTAACTAATGTTCCGATTTTTTCTCCTTTTATTACTTTCTTTAAATTACCAACAGTGTCCATATCAAAGACATATATTGGCATATCATTTTCCTTACAGAGTGTGGTTGCTGTTAAATCCATTACTTTTAATCCTTTATTATAGATTTCATCGTATGTGATTTCATCAAATTTCTTAGCATTAGGGTCTTTCTCAGGGTCAGCTGTGTAAACACCATCGACTCTTGTTCCTTTTAACATAATATCTGCTTCCACTTCAATTGCACGTAATGCAGATGCTGTGTCGGTGGTAAAGTAGGGATTACTTGTTCCACCTGAAATAATAACAACTTCTCCTCGCTCAAGGCATTCTATTGCATATTTTTTGCTATAATATTCTCCAATGGGTTCCATACGGATAGAAGTCATTACTCTTGATTTTGTACCTTTGGCATTCAGAGCTGAATTAACAGCGAGAGAGTTGATTACTGTCGCCAACATTCCCATTTGGTCGCCTTGTACTCTATCAAAACCTTGAGAAGCTCCACTTAATCCTCTAAAAATATTTCCTCCACCAATTACGATAGCCACTTGAACGCCCATCTCTACAATTTCACCAATTTGTTGTGCATAATCCATTAGTCTGTCGGTATCAATCCCTTGTTTTTTTTCGGCAGCTAATGACTCGCCACTTAATTTAAGTAATACTCTCTTCATTTTTTTCTTTTCGTAAAATTAGTTTTAACAAAAGTAGATAAAAAGCTCTAATTATGCAATTTTTTAATCTGTAAATATTTTAATCACTATTCTGTATTGTAACAAATCACTTGAGAGAGTTCTTTTCTTTTATTTGTGACGGTTAAGATTCACGAATAATTCCTTATTCATCATATTATAACTATTCCACTTTTTTGTGTAATTTTGTACCCTAAAATTAAAAACAATGAGCAGGAAAAGAAAGCAACCTGTAACGGTTGAAAATATTGAAATTACAGATATTGCCGCTGAAGGAAAATCGATAGCAAAAGTGGAGGGTAGAGTGGTGTTTGTGCCTTATGTTGTGCCCGGAGATATTGTTGATTTACAAGTGTATAGAAAAAGAAAAAACTTTGCAGAAGGTCGAGTCTTGGCGTTTAAGAAATTGTCAGAAAAACGTACAGAACCTTTTTGTGAACATTTTGGGGTGTGTGGAGGCTGTAAATGGCAAATGTTACCTTATGCTGAACAAATAGCATTCAAAGAACAACAAGTGCAAGACAATTTGGAAAGAATTGGAAAGATAGATTTGCCTAAAATCACTCCGATTTTGGGTTCTTCCGAAACGCAATTTTATCGCAATAAGTTAGAATTTACTTTTTCCAATAAGCGTTGGTTAACACAAGAGGAAGTGGATTCGGAGGAGGACTTTAAGCAGATGAACGGATTGGGATTTCACATTCCCGGAAAATTTGACAAGGTGCTTGATATTCATAAATGTTGGTTGCAAGATGATATTTCGAACAAGATAAGAAATTCAATAAAACAATTCTGTTTAGAGAATCATTATACTTTTTTTGACTTGCGAAGTCAAGAGGGTTTGATGCGTAACTTAATTGTTCGTACTTCTACGACAGGAGAAATTATGCTCATTGTCATCTTTTTTGAGAATGATAAAAGCAAAATAGAAGTATTGCTCAACTATCTAAAAGAAGAGTTTTCTGAGATTACTTCGTTGCTTTATGTGATTAATCAAAAAGCGAATGATACCATAACCGACCAAGAGATAAAAGTTTGGAGTGGTAATGACCACATTTTTGAACAGATGGAAGATTTACGTTTCAAAATAGGTGCTAAATCGTTTTATCAAACCAACAGTCAACAAGCTTATAATCTGTACAAAATAGCTCGTGATTTTGCTCAGTTAAATGGAACGGAAACTATTTATGACCTTTACACAGGAACCGGAACAATAGCTAATTTTGTTGCCAAACAAGCCCAAAAAGTGATAGGAATCGAGTATGTTGCAGAAGCGATAGAAGATGCAAAAATCAATTCAGAAATTAACAAAATTAATAATACACTTTTTTTTGCAGGCGATATGAAAGATGTGTTGAATGAAGAATTTATCACTCAACACGGTAAACCGGAAGTGATTATTACTGACCCACCACGTGCCGGAATGCACGCTGATGTTGTCAAAGCGATTCTTTTTGCTCAACCGGAACGGATTGTCTATGTTAGTTGTAATCCGGCTACTCAGGCAAGAGATTTAGCACTGCTTGATACCGATTATAAAGTAGAAAAGATTCAGCCTGTTGATATGTTTCCACATACACATCACGTTGAAAATGTGGTATTATTATGTAAAAAATAAATAAAAGTATTACTTTTATCGAGAAATAAATTCGGCTGTTCAATTTTAATTTATTCTATTATGTTAAAGGATAAGATAAAAGATATTTTTGATAATTTCAGATTAGGAAAAGAGCAAGAAGAATATGATATTGTTCACTCTGAAATAGAAAAAGCGACCATATTTAGAGGAACCAATTTGATTATTTTGATATGTGCTATATTGGTTGCGTCGGTAGGTTTAAATATGAACTCTACTGCTGTAATTATTGGAGCGATGTTAATATCTCCACTGATGGGACCTATTAATGGAATGGGGTATAGTATTGCAACTTACGATTTTGAATTGTTTAAAAGTGCTATTCGTAATTATCTTTTTGCAGTGGTTGTCAGTCTATTGACTTCGGCACTTTATTTCTTGATTTCTCCTGTAAGTACAGCACACTCGGAACTATTAGCACGTACCAATCCAACCATTTATGATGTTTTGATTGCTGTTTTCGGTGGTATTGCAGGAATGCTTGCCATCAATAGTAAGTTGAAAGGAAATGTTATACCCGGTGTTGCAATTGCTACGGCTTTGATGCCACCTATCTGTACGGCAGGTTATGGTTTAGCAACCCTTCATTTTGAATTCTTTTTTGGTGCATTGTATTTGTTTACAATTAATACTGTGTTTATTGCAGTGGCTGCAATGATTGTTGCTCAAATGTTGAAATTTCCGATACGAACGATTGTTGACCCCGATAAAATGGCTCGTGTCAATAGAATTATCTCTTTTACTTTGGTGGTTGTTACTGTTCCAAGTGTTATTTTTGGGTATCGATTGGTTAAAAATGAACAGTTTTTTGAAAATGCCAATAGATTTGTAAAAGAGGTTTCCATCAAAAAAAGTACTTTCCTTTTGGAGAGTAATATTAATTCACAAAATCATTCTCTTCTGTTGATTTATTCGGGATATGGGGTGAATGATAAGGAAAAACAAGAAATTCTTGAAACGGCATTAAGGTATGAAATTGATACTGCGAATATTGAAATTGTAAATGGAACAGATGTGGCTATTCTTGAAAAAGAAAAAGAAGATATGCAATCTCAAAAGAATGTTTTGAATAATGAAATTAATGCCAAAAACAACGAAATTAATGCAATGACTTTTTTATTGCAACAGGAACAGAAAAAGATAGATAGCATTGTTAAAATTCCAACTTATGGAAAAGTGATTTTATCCGAAATAAAAACGCTCTATCCACAAATAACATCTTGCTCTTATGCTGAATCGTATGTTTATCCCGATACCATTTTACGTCCTGTTGTCGTTTTCCAAACAAAAAAGAGATTGTATCGAAGAGACAAAGCTAAAATCAGAAAATGGGTGCAAGAACGGATAAAAAAAGAGAATGTTCAAATCTATTTTAACCTTTATTGATGTTTTTATAGAAACAAGCCACTTTGTCAAATAACTACTGACGATTATTCCGATTTTTTTAGAATTCAAAAAACGGTATTATCTTTGTGTATTGATTATGGACGGAAAAAGGAGAAAGATATTTATAAAAGAGAAAAGAATATGGCACTGAATTATACACAACCATTGAATCAAGTATTAAAATACAGTTGGCAAGAAGCGGAAAGGCTAGGTAACAACTATGTTGGACCGGAGCATCTTTTGTTGGGATTGATACGAGAGAGCCAAGAGAATAGTGATAATATACTCAATTTGTTAAATGCAAAAACAGACAGCATCAAAAAGCAGATTGAGATGTTGATACGTACTGAAACGGAAACTGCACCTGCTGAAATCACAGTATTGAAAAATACGGAGAAAATCAAGAAATATATGGAGTTGGAAGCAAGATTGTTTTCTGCTACTGATACAGGAACGGAACATTTGTTGTTGGCGATTTTGAAAGATAAAAATAATTTGGCAGTTGAGGTATTAGAAAATGAAAATATCAATTATGAAAGTTTGTTTTTGTATTTGAATCAAAGTGTTTCACAAAGAGTGGAAAACGTTTCCAGTCTGCCTCCTGAAGAAGATGAGGAAGATGATGCACCAACATCTAAGAATCCACATCGTCCTTCTTCTACTACGACTGCTGATAAAAAAAGTGCTACCCCTGCCATTGATACTTTTGGAACGGATATTACCAAAGCCGCTTTGGAGAATCGTTTAGACCCCGTTGTAGGACGTGAAAAAGAGATTTTACGTTTGGCACAAATTCTTTCCAGAAGGAAAAAGAATAATCCTGTTTTAATCGGTGACCCCGGTGTGGGAAAATCTGCGATTGTAGAAGGGTTGGCGTTGAGAATTATACAGAAAAAAGTTTCTCGAATTTTGTTTGACAAAAGAGTGGTGGCTTTGGATATGGCATCCATTGTAGCCGGGACAAAATATAGAGGACAGTTTGAAGAACGCATCAAAGCGATGTTGAATGAGTTGGAAAAAAATAGAGATATTATTCTCTTTATTGATGAAATTCATACCATTGTGGGAGCAGGTGGTACACCCGGTTCTTTAGATGCAGCCAATATGCTGAAACCTGCCTTGGCAAGAGGAGATATACAATGTATTGGTGCTACAACATTAGATGAATACCGTCAAAGTATCGAGAAAGATGGGGCTTTGGAAAGACGTTTTCAAAAAATATTGGTTGAACCAACCACAGCTGATGAAACGTTGGATATTTTACAAAATATTAAAGATAGATACGAGTATCATCACAATGTAAAATATACTGATGAGGCTATCAAGGCGTGTGTTCGTTTGACAGATAGATACATTACCGATAGAAGTTTTCCCGATAAAGCGATTGATGCTTTGGACGAAGCAGGGTCACAGGTGCATATTATTTCTGTTTCTGCTCCTGACAATATCAAGGAGTTGGAAGAGAAGATAGAGCAGTTGAAAAAAGAGAAACAAAAAGTAATTGAGGAACAGCGATACGAGGAAGCGGTTGCGATTAGAGACCAAGAGAAAAACTTACAAAAAGAGTTGGATGAGGCAATTGTAAAATGGGAGAGAGAATCACAGGAAAATCCGGAAATCGTAGATGAAGAGAATACCGCCAAAGTAGTGGCGATGATGTCAGGTGTTCCTGTACAGCGTATTGCACAGGCAGAAGGGATTAAACTTCGTCAGATGAAAGAAGATTTGGTTAGTCGAGTAATTGGGCAAGATGAAGCGGTTGAAAAAATCACAAAAGCGATACAACGTAACCGTATCGGACTAAAAGACCCCAATAAACCGATTGGTTCATTTCTATTTTTAGGACCTACAGGAGTCGGAAAAACGCATTTGGCAAGTATGTTGTCAGAATTAATGTTTGATTCCAAAGATGCTTTGATACGCATTGATATGAGTGAATATATGGAGAAATTTAGCGTTTCGAGATTGGTTGGAGCACCTCCGGGATATGTTGGTTATGAAGAAGGTGGACAATTGACCGAGAAAGTAAGACGCAAACCATATTCTATTATTTTGCTTGATGAGATAGAGAAAGCACACCCCGATGTGTTTAATATTTTGTTACAAGTGATGGACGAAGGACGTTTAACAGACAGTTTGGGACGTAAGGTGGATTTCAAAAATACCATTATTATAATGACTTCCAACGTGGGTACAAGACAATTGAAAGATTTTGGAAAAGGGGTTGGATTTAATACAAGTGATGAAAGTGCTATTGATGCAGAATATTCTCGCAGTGTGATAAAGAAAGCGTTAAACAAGACTTTCTCGCCTGAATTCCTCAATAGAATAGATGATATTGTACTATTTGACCAATTAAGCAAAGAGAGTATTGAGAAAATCATTGATTTGGAGTTGGTGAACGTCTTCGAGCGTGTTGGAAAGTTAAACTATGAGTTAAAATTAACTGACGAAGCGAAAAGTTATATTGCGGATAAAGGATATGATATACAATATGGTGCAAGACCTCTTAAACGTGCCATACAGCAATATATTGAGGATAATTTAGCTGATATTATTCTTTCCCAATCTGTTCAAGAAGGGGATAAAATCTTAATTAATTACGATAAAGAGAAAGATGAAATAACAACGGAAGTTGTGTCGTAGTAGAAAAATTCATAAAGTTTATAAAGTTATAAATTTTTAGTTTTCGACAAGCTCACTAACAACTTTGTCGAAATGACAAAACAAAAGTCCTCATAGTTTTTTTCTGTGAGGGCTTTGTTTGTTAGTAACGTTGGAGAGTTTTTGTTCGTCTTTGTGAACAAGGAGAGAGTGAAGTAATCTTTTAATTAGTGATTAATTCTTAATAAGATAGTGTTTTGATTTTCGTCACATTGAATTGATTTCTATGATTATTTTCAAATCGGAATCTCGTGAAAAGTGACGATGGCAGAAAATACTTAACACTAAATACTTATTACTTAATTACTGAAAAGAAAAAACTAACTAATATAATTCGCAACTATAAGCCAACGATTAACGACTAACACCAAAAGCCAAAAGCAATATGCTTCCTACGGTTTTATCTTATTTTACAAATCATTAAAAAATCACTACTTTTGTAAACCTAAAAAAGAAACTAAAGTTAACCAATAAAATAACTTCCTCTTTTTAGAATGATTAAGAGGGAATTAATAAAGAAAAAATGAAAAAGATTTTATCACTATTAGCTCTTTTTACTGTACTTTTTGTAAATGGACAAACTATTAAAAAAATCAATTCAACAACTGTTCAAATCACAGATTTAGACGGTCATAAGATGATACTTGATTTTTACGGAGATAATATTTTCCGTATTTTCCAAGATAATAACGGTGGCGAAATGAGAAACCCAAAAGCCGAACCACCGGCAGATATTTTGGTGAAAAATCCAAGAAAAACAGTGAAAAATTTGATTGTTGAAGGAAATGAAACCTATATTGTTATTTCTACCAATAAAATTTCTGTTTGGATAAACAAAGATACGCAGTTATTAACCATAAAAAATAAAAAAACAGGCAAAGTTGTTTTACAAAGTTTGAAACCTTTTGAAATTACACCTAAAAAAGTATCGTGGACACTCAAAGCCGATGCTGAAGAATACTTTTACGGTGGTGGTGTGCAAAACGGTCGTTTTTCGCATAAAGGCAAACAGATTGCGATTGAAAATCAAAATTCTTGGACAGACGCTGGTGTGGCATCGCCCAACCCATTCTATTGGAGCACAAAAGGTTATGCGATTATGTGGCATACGTTCAAAAAAGGAATTTACGACTTTGGAACAAAAGAAAACGATAAAGTTTTGTTGTCGCACGATACCGACTATCTTGACCTTTTTGTAATGGTGGACGATGGTGCTGTGGCGTTATTGAATGATTTTTACCAACTAACAGGAAATCCTGTTTTGTTACCAAAATTTGGTTTTTACGAAGGACATTTGAACGCTTATAACCGTGATTATTGG
>PDWI01007648.1_pt1 | contig 12985 bp, 8 predicted proteins | sample 1430891 | NCBI WGS metagenome assembly PDWI01 (sample SAMN01162508, study PRJNA174530) | Oral metagenome, whole genome shotgun sequencing project. | biome: Marine environment; feature: Marine mammal; material: Swab sample of the gingival sulcus; isolation source: swab sample of gingival sulcus... | reverse complement strand
TGTCAGCACCGCCACCGCAATCAGCAGCACAATAATCGGCGCCTCCTCAAGCAGGCTCACCCGACCGCCAATCCAGGCGGCAAGCCCGGTACTCTTTACCCCGCCGGCCATCGCCAGACCACCACCAAAAAGCAGCAGCACTCCCCAGGGCAGCTTTGATGCCCACTGCCAGTTCATCACAAAGATATTGCGCTTGATATCAACCGGAATAAGAAACAGCAGCAGACCGCCAGACAGAGCGATAACAGCATCGTTTACCAGGTGCGCATCAAGAAACAGAAAGCCGATCTTCTGCCGGAAGATCCAGCCAAAGGCGGTAAGCAGAAAAACCGCCGACGTCCATCTCTCTCCCGGACTCATTCTGCCCATCTCCGCCAGCTCCTTATCGATAAGATCACGGCCGCCGGGAACCCGCTTTAACTTCATCGGGTTTGCCAGTCTGGTCAACCATAACCAGCAGAGAGGCAGAAAAACCAGCACAAAGGGAACGCCTATCTTCAGCCAGTTTACAAATGAGATCTCAAAGTTATATGTCTTCTCCAGATAAGCGGCAAGAACGGTATTGGGAGGTGTCCCTATCAGGGTGGCAATACCGCCGATACTTGCGCCATACGCGATACCGAGCATCAGGTTTATACCAAAGGCGAACTTTTCCGGAGTAAAATCGATAGACTGATCGAGCCCCTCCTTTTTCCCTTCAGCGATAACATGGGTAATAATGGCGAGGCCGATCGGCATCATCATCACGGTGGTGGCGGTATTGGACACAAAGGCGGAGAGCACCGCCGTTGCCAGCATAAAGCCGAAAATCAGCCGACCTGGAGAAAACCCGGCCACCCGAACGATATTCATCGCCACCCGGCGATGGAGATTCCAGCGCTGCATGGAGAGTGCAATCAGGAACCCACCCATAAAAAGAAAAATAAGATCAGAGGCATAGGGCGAAGCCGCCTGTTTGACATGCATAATACCAAGCAGCGGGAAAAGAATAATCGGCAGCAGACTTGTTGCCGGAATGGGAATGGCCTCCGTCATCCACCAGATTGCCATCAGGCAGACCACTCCCGCCATACGTTTGGCAACAGGCTCCATACCAAAGGGGGCCGGCATAACAAGAAGCAGAAAAAAGAGCATTGGTCCAATAACAAGACCAACCTTCTGCCGCAGCGTGTATTCATGGGGATCTTCCTCATCAACCCCTCCCGGGGTTGTTTTAAGACGATGCTGATGCTCTGCCGGGGCATCGCTTAACGCGTCTGCCAGCTGCACCTCCTTTTCATCCATCTCGGAACAGACAATATGTTTGCGCAGATACGCCGTTACAAAAGAGCGGGGACGAAAGGCAAGCAGGGATTTTGTCTCGCTATGCATCCGCCATAAAGAACTCCAGATAAGCTGCACCATCATTTCCTCCTTGATAAAAATTGTATGGAGAGTTACGCCCTGGCTGCAAACCGCTGATTGGCTCACAGGTAAGACCACAGAAAAGAACAACATATCTATTTGATTTCACAAATAAAATATAACATGAAAAGTCAGATTTCGCAACCGGCAGTCAACAACTATTTTTAGCGGGATATGCGTTGAAAAACGGGACAAAGCTGTTGCAATCCACCTCCTTATTGGGTAAGAACCTTCGCTGATACCATTGGTGGGGATGTCCCGAAGTTCTGCGTTTTATTTTTATTGCAACTGGCATATCACTTCAGCCAGCCATACCGGTTAGAGGCTTTCAGCTGTTACCCATGTCCATGTTCACTTCTCCTGTAATTATACAATTTATTAAATATACCGTTGCCGGCGGGATTGCAACGGCAGTTCATATCACCGTTTTTCACCTGATCTGCTGGCGGCTCTTTCCCGCCCTGCAGGAGAAAGATCTCGCCGTACGCCTGTTGCGGCTCTCTCTGGTTGCAGTAGACAACAGAACCCGCTCGAAAAATTCGATGTATGGCAATGTCATCGCCTTTCTTTTTGCCAACATGGTGGCATATCTCCTTAATATAATGTGGGTCTTCCAGAGCGGGCGACATAATATCATTATAGAGATTCTCCTTTTTTACGCCGTCTCCGGGATGGCGACCGCTATCGGTACCGTCACTATGGGAATCCTGATTCGCCGTTACCGGCTCCTGACGACCTGGGCCTTCAGTGCCAATATCTTCTGCGCGGTGATGATAAACTATGCCATCCGCAAGTTTTTTATCTTTGCCGGATAACAGATCCCACGGCGGCCGCTATTATGGAAAAAGATGGCAGAGGGAAAGAAAAAAAAGTATAGTGATCAGCTACCGTCATTCTGCTGATTCTCAGCTGTTTCCATGGCAATAAGGGGGTATATGACTGTCTGTGCCAATAGATATGTTATGCAGAAAATCTCTCTTGTTCTCACCGCCATTCTCCTTGCCGGCTGCACGGTACAGACTGCCACCACCCCGCCGTTTACGGTGCAGGAAAATTTTACCCGCTCTGGAGAGAGCCCGGCTGGGCAGAGGTGGTGGCGCCATTTCAACACTCCGGCGCTTAACGAAACCGTGGAGAGTGCCCTCGGTGACAACTTCACCGTCAAAACCGCCACTGCCCGTTTCGATGAGATGGAGGCCACCGCCCGGCAGGCAGGCGCAGCGTTACTGCCGGCAGCAGAGCTTGGCGGCTCCGCCTCCTCGCGGCAGCAGAACAGCAGCCCTCACAGCAGAAATTTCACTCTTGGTCTGGCCGCGGCCTACGAGATTGACCTGTGGGGCCGCCTGCGGGCAACGCGCAGGGCGGCAACAGCGCAGCTCCTGGCCAGCCGGGAGGCCCTTAACACCACCGCTCTCAGTGTGGCGGCAGAAACGGCCACCACCTGGTTCTCCTGTGTGGAGAACAATATGCAGCTTGCCCTGGTGCACAAACAGCAGGAGCTGAACCGCAAGACAGAGACCATTATTGAACTGAGGGTGCGCACCGGACAGACAGGGATTGCCGATCTGCTCCAGCAGCGGCAGCTGGTGCAGAAAGATGAGGCCGCCATCGCCGTACTTACCGTGAGAGGAGCGCAGCTTGGTCATCGCCTGAATACCCTTCTCGGCCGACCGCCGAAACCCGCCTGGCCCCTGCCGGAGCTTGCCAGTCTGCCGGAGCTGCCGCCGCTGCCCGCAACCGGCCTGCCGCTTACACTGCTGCAGCGCCGCCCCGATGTCCGACAGGCATGGCTTGCGCTTACGGCTGCCGATCAACATATCGCGGCGGCCATTGCCAGCCGCCTGCCCACCCTGTCTCTGCGGGCAGGCAGCGAGACAGAAGCGGCCAGCAGCAGAGAGCTCTTTACCAACTGGCTGACCAGCCTTGCCGCCAATCTGGCCGCCCCGATTTTCGATGCCGGCAGCCGCAAGGCGGAGGTAAGCCGCAGGGAGGCGATTGCCAGGCAGCAATATCATCTCTGGAGCGAAAGCATGCTGGCTGCCCTGCAGGAGGTGGAAGATATCCTGGCCGCAGAGCAGGCTCTTGCCCGGCAGCTTGCCAGCGGTGAGGCGCAGCTTCGGCTCGCCCGCGATGCGGTGACAGCGCTTACCAGCCGTTACCGGCAGGGAGCAACCAATTATCAGCGGGTTCTGCAGGTTACCCTTTCCGCCCAGGAACTGGAGAGAAGCCTGCTCACCACCCGGCTGCAGCTGCTCAGTAAACGGATAGCCCTCTACCGCGCGTTAAGCGGTGGAGTGCCGGAGACACTTTTTCAACAGAGACCGCCCGACAATGGATAACAGCAATATAACAGAACAACTGGATAACCTGGCTCAGTCCCGGGCGCGCAGATACCCGCTGCCGCTGCAGCTGGGTATCGCTGCGGCAATCATTATTATCGCCGCAGCGCTGGGCTGGTACTATCTGGCTCACCCGCTGAAGACAACCCGCAGCAGAAGGATTCCGCTCCAGCCGTTAATTGAGGTGCAGCGGGTTCATCCCTGCTCCGTCCCCTATAGTTTTCACGCGATGGGAACGGTTGAAGCGGACAGGTTTGTTGAGATAAAACCACGGGTGGGCGGATCCCTGCTGTCGGTCAATGCGCAGTTTACTCCCGGCGGCCTGCTGCAGCAGGATGAGATTATTGCGACAATTGACCCGACGGACTACCGGCTTGCGGTCGAGCGTCTGCAGGGAGAGGAGGCACGGGCAGCGGCAGAACTCAGTCTGGAGAGGGGGAAACGGCTGGTGGCGGAAAAGGAGTTTGAGCTGCTTGGCAAGGAGGTGAGTGACAGCGAAAAGGCGCTTATGCTGCGTACGCCCCAGCTCAATGCCGCCAGGGCCGCCCTTGTCTCGGCACGGGCACAGAAAAGACTTGCCGCAGAAGATCTTGCCCATACACAGATTCGCGCCCCCTTCACTGCCGTGGTCATAGCCAGGACAGCGGCTCCCGGCAGCCGGGTAACACCGGCGACGACCATTGGCAGCCTGGTGGGGACAGACCGCTTCCGTATCCGTCTCGCCGTCCCCGAACGCCAGCTGCAATGGATAGAGACCGGAGCGAACCCTTCCACCATCCGTATCCGGGTCGGCAGCAGCGAACGTTTCGGCACTATCACCCATATCGCCTCATCCCTTGAAGAGGGGAGCCGGATGGCGCTTGTCTACGCGACGGTGGACGATCCGCTCTGCCTGCTGCCGGACAACAAGGGTAAACCGCAGCTGCTGCTCGGCAGCCTGATAGAGGCAGAGATTATCGGTGCCCGGCTTGATAACGTTATCCCCATTGACCGCGACCAGCTGGTGGGTGAAAACAGTGTCCTTGTTCTCGATAACAACGACCGGCCGGTACTCCGCCCGGTGGAGATTGCCACCCGTAACCGCGACAAGGTCTTTATCAGCGCCGGTATCAAGGACGGAGAGGCGGTCGTTGTCTCCGGCCTCGCCTCTCTGAGGGGAAAAAGACAGAAGGCGGCAGATGAACAGTAAAAAGGACAGAGAACCGCAAAAACAGCGGGGAGCCATCGCCTGGATGGTTGGCAACCGGGTGACACCAAACCTGCTGATGCTCATTTTTATTATCGGCGGCGTACTGCTCTCCCTGCAGATCAAACGCGAGTTTCTCCCTTCCTTTGAACTGGATCGGGTGACCGTCACGGTGCCCTATCCCGGTGCCAGCCCTGAAGAGGTGGAACAGGGCATTCTTCTTGCCATTGAAGAGCGCGTAAGCGGCATTGAAGCGATTGACGAGATGAAGGCTGTTGCCGTTGAAGGGGCGGCACGGGTGGTTATTGATCTGCGCGAAAGTGTCGATCCGCGCAAGGCCTTTCAGGATATTGAAACGGAGATCAGCAGGATCACCACCTTTCCTGAAGACGCGGAAAAAGCGGTGGTCAGCCTCAATGAGGTCAAATGGAGAGTGCTGCGGCTCCATCTCTACGGCGATCTGCCCTATCGCCAGCTGCGCCTGGCGGCAGAAGAGGTCAAGGCGCAACTGCTGCAGAGCGGCGGCATCAGTCAGGTGGAGCTGACTGCGCCGCAGGATCATGAAATTGAGGTGGCAGTGCCGCTCGTCAATCTGCGCCGCTATAACCTCAGCCATGAACAGATCGCCGCCGCCATCCGGGCGGCATCGGTGGAGATTCCGGGCGGCTCACTTGAAGCCCGCCAGGGTGAGGTGCTGCTGCGGCTGACCGACCGCAGTAAAACAGCCGCAGAATTTGCCGCAATTCCGATTGTCACTGGAGAGGCCGGGGGAAGAGTGACTCTGGGTGAAATTGCCGACGTCTCGGCAGGATTCTCTGATACCACCCATGCCACCAGCTTCAACGGCAAGCCGTCAATCGAGCTGCTTATCTATCGCAGCGGCAGGGAGACCCCGGTCAGCGTCTCCGATACAACAAGAAAAAGGATGGCGGCGATCAGTGACAACTTCCCGGATTCACTGCACTGGGCGATCAGTGATGACAGATCGGAGATGTATCGCGCCCGCCTCGGTCTGCTGCTGAAAAATGCCTTTATCGGCTTAACGCTGGTGCTGCTCCTGCTGGGGCTCTTTCTTGAGGTGCGGCTCGCTTTCTGGGTGACGATGGGGATTCCGACCTCCTTTCTTGGCGCGATGCTCTTTCTGCCGTTCTTTGACGTCTCCATCAATATGGTGTCGATGTTCGCCTTTATTGTCGCCCTGGGGATTGTGGTTGATGACGCAATTATCGCCGGCGAGAATATCTATGAACACCGCCAGCAGGGGATGAGCGCAATCGACGCTGCCATTATCGGTGCCAGGGAGGTGGCAGTGCCGATCACCTTCTCCATTCTGACCAATGTTGCCGCCTTTCTGCCGCTCGCCTTTGTGCCCGGAGTTATCGGCAAGATGTGGCTGGCCATTCCGGTTGTCGTTATTACTGTTTTTGCCATCTCCTGGTTTGAATCGCTCTTTATCCTTCCCGCCCACCTTGGCCATCTGCCGGCGGCGGGAGAAGGCAGGCTGACGCAGCGGATACAGGCTGTCCGCCGCGGGGTGGATAACCGGCTGCGTCATATCATCCATCGCTACTATCTGCCGCTGTTGCGCCTTATCCTCTCCTGCCGCTATCTTTTTCTTCTCTTTATGGCAGCGGTACTGATGGTCTCCCTGATCTATGTCAAAAGCGGGCGGGTGCCGATAACGCCAATCCCGCGGTTGGAATCTGACAAGGCGGTGGTAACAGCAATCCTGCCGCCGGGCTGCCCCGACAGTCAGCTCCACAGGGTGCGGGATACCCTGCTTGCCTCCCTTGCCAGGGTTGAGAAAAGATACGACAGAAAGAAGCTGATCGCCAATACCTCCACCATGATTGATAACAATATTGTCCGTATCCGGGCAGAGCTTACCCCCTATGGAACCAGGCCGGTAAGTACCACCGAGCTGACCCGGCTATGGCGGCAGACAACCGGCCCCATTGCCGGCCTGCAGTCACTGCTGTTTGAAGAAGACCGGGGCGGTCCCGGCTCCGGGGCGGCAATCTCCATTGAGCTGAGTCACCGCGATGTCGCCACCCTCAATGCGGCAAGTGCCACGCTTGCCGAAAAACTGGCGGATTTCCCGAAGGTAAAGGATATCGACCAGGGTCATGCCAAAGGCAAACGCCAGTACAGTTACAAGATCAATCAGCGGGGCCGCGCCCTGGGGCTCACCTCAACCGCTGTCGGCCGGCAGATCAGGGGGAACTGGCAGGGAGTTATCGCCCTGCGTCAGCAAAAGGGGGAAAATGAAGTAACGGTACGGGTGCGGCTGCCAAAAGAGGAGCGGGATAACGAGGGCAGTCTTGAGGAGATGCTTATCAGGACACCCGGCGGCCAATGGGTTCCTCTGGCGGAGATCACCGATGTAACCGGAGCCGCCGCCTATACCAGTATTACCAGAAGAGACAGGCACAGAACGATTACTGTTACCGCAAACGTGGTGCCCCTTGCCGCGGCACAGCATATCCTGTCGCTACTGGAGGAGAGCATCCTGCCCGAGCTGATACAGAGCTTTCCCGGACTCGACTGGAGCTTTCAGGGGCGGCAGGCAAGGAGCCGTAAAAGCATCAGCAGCCTCGGAGTTGGTTTTCTCTTTGTACTTGGCAGTATCTATATCCTGCTCGCCATCCCTTTTGCCAGCTACAGTCAGCCCCTTATTGTGATGACGGCGATCCCCTTTGGCATCCTCGGCGCCATCTACGGCCATCTGCTGCTGGGCTATGAACTGAGCCTGATGAGTATGATGGGCATAATCGCTCTCTCCGGAGTGGTGGTCAACGACTCGCTGATACTGGTACACTATGCCAATCAGAAAAGAGATGAAGGGGCGCGGGCAAGAGAGGCGGTTCTCCTTGCCGGCGTGCGCCGGTTCCGGCCGGTACTGCTGACCACAGTGACCACCTTCTGCGGCCTGGCGCCAATGATCTTTGAGACCTCACGCCAGGCGCGGTTTATGATCCCGATGGCAATATCTCTCGGCTTCGGCATCCTCTTTGCCACCGTTATAACCCTGCTGCTTATCCCGTCATTCTATCTCTTTATGCATGATATACATATCTTCTTCAGCGGCCGACAGGAGGAACCGGAGATACCGGGCTCCCGCAGCAGAAGGGTTGAAAGACTCATCCGTGCCATAGCCAGAAAATAGCACCGCGGCCGGCAAACAGCTGTCGCTATACCAGAGCACCTGATGCCAGCCAGTAATAGGCGATATAGCCGCCGGCAATAATCAGCAGTACAGCCGATATCTTCTGTACCCAGGGCATAAAGCGGCGGAGAGTCCCGAGCACCGCCCCTTCCCGCAACAGGGCTATAGCCATGGTCAGGAGCAGAATAACACTGCCCATCCCCAGGGTATAGCTGATAAAATGGAGCAGACCCAGCGTAAAATTGCCGCTGGCAAGAGAAGCACCGACAACCAGCAGAAATACCGGCAGGGTACAGCTGAGTGAGGCGCCGCCAAAGGCGAGACCAAAAAGAAAAAAACCTTTGGCGCTGATATTGCGGGGATCACCGATCCTTGCCGAAACACTCTGAAAAAACGGCACAGAGAGCGTCTTGCCAAACAGCATCAGGACGCCCAGCATAAGCAGCAGGAGACCAACAAGGACCGCAATCCACGGGGTATAGTTCGTCAATATATTGCCGCCGGCCGACACCAGCACCCCGACCACACCAAAGAGCACCCCGAAACCGGCGGTAACCATAGCGGCAATCCATACCGCCCGGCCCAGACGAAAGAGAAAGGAGCGGTTGCGGAAAACATCATCCTTTGCACCAAGATAAAGGCTCAGATAGATCGGCAGCATGGTAAAGCCGCAAGGGTTGACCGCCGAGACCATTCCGGCACCAAAGGCATAACCAAACGGCAGCAGCTCTGCCATCCGGGAGACCCATAAACTTACATCAGCCTGCAATTGCATCTGTTGTTCCTGATAACTATTTGTTGATAGACAAGCCGACAGCTGATCACAATATCCTCTGCCGGCGGATAAACCAGCATGGCTGGACCGGACAGCCTCCAGCCATAACAAAGCATGAAAATCGGAACTTCAGGGAATTAACACCTGTCTGCAAACCGATTTTCGGAGAAAAACTCCCCCTGATATCAGCACCTGCAATTTACAGATGCGTTGCCAGGAAAGAGGAGACTCCACTATAATGATAATTTTCACAAAATCCATAGTGACAGAAAAATTCTGGTGGATCGGGTTTCACGGTAAACACACTTGCAAAAAAAGAGAGGATAACTTATACTGGCAGGGTGATGGTGTACATTCGATCTACAGGGTATTACCTCGAAAATGATGCGTAAAATACTTCTTCCAGTCTTTATACTGCTTCTCCTCTCCGTTGCCGCGGGGAGTTGTTTTGCCAGGCCGACGGCGCTTTCCGCACCAATGGATACGCTGGGGCCGGGTATGATGCAGCAGCAGACATTTATTGATACGATAAATTTTCGCACTGGTAACGCCCATTTCAGCTATAGCGACAGACAGCCGGAAAATGTTTTTTTTATTCAGCAGGAGAGTTCTCTGCACAGCTCGGCCATTGCCGACTACCACCCGTGGACAGATGGAGGATTCCGTATAAGCGCCGGTCTCTTCTATAGTGACGAGGTTCACCTGACAGGCCCCTCCAGTATCAACCTTCATAACGTACTCCCCTGCTCCAATGAGATGGAGCAGCAGTCTGTCGCCCCCTATCTCGGCCTGGGCTGGGGTGCCGCACCCGCCAATGAACGCAGCTGGACATTCACCCTTGATGTCGGGCTCATCTACCAGGGGCAGAGTGCCGAATTCGCTGCGCAGTGCAGACAGAATCCCTTTTCCAGCCAGTGCGTGACCAGCTCCGGCAGGGGTTTTGATATGCAGGAGTTGCAGTATACCATTGAGCGTTATGGTCTCTATCCGGTACTATCTGCCGGGGTAACATTCAAGTTTTAACCGGAATCGTGAACAAGCAGACAATACGCCCTGTTTTCTCTTCTGTCTTTCTCTCCAGACTCGCTTATCCGAAACACAATTTGCAGACAGGCATTGGTATTGTGAAGTTCCGTGTTGCATGCTTTGTTACGGCTGGGGACTATATGTCCAGCCATGCTGATGTATAGCGCGCGGCGCGCCCCTGGCTGTGTCAGCTGAAGGCTTTCTGCCATGCCGTGTCAGAACGCTGCACAACCAGCATAACGACATCCAGCGACCTTCACCCATAACAAGAAATAAACTTGAGCTTCGGGAGATAACCACCTGAAGATATTCCTCTGCAGGAGTACTATGGACAGAATAAAAAAGGTCAACGATTTTGTTGTCCGTTTCGCCAGCAGTAGTATTTCCGGGTCTGCCGGTGTCAACACCCTCTTTACAGCATCGGTGTTCAGCCTTGGAGTCTATGTAAGTCCCAAAAAGATATTCCTCCCCGGTAGTGGCGGCGTTGCCACCTGGCATGAAGTCCGGATAAGTGACCGGGGCTATCTCGGCAGACGCGGCGGCTATGATTTTATGGTGGCAAACACCCCAAAGACCATGGTACAGGACTATCTTCACCTTGCTGCCGGCGGCTATTTTCTTTACGACAGTGAGCAACAACTGCCGGCGCAGTGCGAGCGGGAAGATATCACCCCGCTCGGCATCCCCCTTACCTCCCTTGCCACCGATAATTTCACCGATACAGGCTCGCGGCAATCGATAGGCGAGATTCTCTCCCTTGGCGCTGCCGCTTCCTTTCTTGATATCGATCTGCAGGTGTTACTTGACTCCATAAACACAATCTTCGCTGAAGAACCAGAGAAGAGCAGACAGTATACTGCCGCCGTCAAACTCGGTTATAACCATGTCAGCACAAACTTTCCTGCCAGAACCTGCCTGCTCTCAATAAAAAAGAGCAGAGCCATCAGAGACTCAATTATCACAGACGGGAATTCCGCCACCGCCCTTGGCGCGCTCCATGGCGGCGCAACGGCTGCCAGCTGGTACCCCATCACCCCGGCCACCCCGGTGATGGAAGCATTTGCCCGTTACTGCAAAAGGCGCGGGAGTGACAAGCACAACACATTTGCTGTTATTGAGGCCGAAGATGAGCTTGCCGCAATCGGTATGGTACTGGGCGCCTGCTGGAATGGAGCACGGGCATTCACCGCAACCTCCGGGCCGGGGCTCTCCGTTATGAGCGAGTTTTTAGGGTTTGCCTATTTTGCCGAGATTCCGATGGTATTAATTGATGTTCAGCGCTCAGGATCCTGCACGGAAATGCCCGCCCGCTGCCAGCAGTCAGATATTGTTGCGGCGGCCTATGCCTCCCACGGAGACAGCTGCCATATCCTGCTTTTTCCCTGTAATCCGACAGAGTGCTTTACCATGACCGCCCATGCCTTCGAGCTGGCAGAACGCCTGCAAACGCCGGTACTGGTGATGAGTGATCTTGATCTGGGGATAAATACCCATGTCTGCGATCCGCTGCCGCAGGAAGAGAGACCGCAACACAGGCAAAGCGCTGACGCCGCACAACTGAAGGAACGGCAACAACGCTGGAGCCGCTATCTTGATGAGGACGGAGACGGCATCTGTGCCCGCACCCTGCCCGGTGCCCATCCGCTGCTCGGCAGCTACTTTACCCGCGATAAATCTCGGGATGAAGAGATCAATTATTCGGAAAAATCAGAAATATACGAAGATAACATCCAGCGCCTGCAGCATAAGTGGGAGAGAGCCGGAAACCTTACCCCTGAACCCCACAGCGCTTTTCGTGATCCGGAAAATCAGCTCGGAGTGCTCTTTTTCGGCACCTCCACCCATGCGACCTATGAGGCCGTCGGCCGTTTTGCCGCCAAAGGGATCAAAATGAATACCATGCGGCTGCGCGGATTTCCGTTTCGCCAGGAGATCCATGATTTTATCAAAGACCACAGACGAATCTTCCTTATTGAACAGAACCGCAACGCCCAGATGAAGACCCTACTTGTCAGGGAGACGGGAGTCTCGCCGGCAAAGGTTGAATCGATCCTTAACTATGACGGGCTGCCAATCACTGTCGCCTTTATTGAAAAGCAGCTGGCAAGAATGCTGTAACCTGCCGATACGACAAGACCAGTAATAGCTGCAGCACTATATCGGGATTACTCTTTTTTACCGGTGGCTGAAGACAATGTCTGCAAGATATCCCAGACTATTTCTGCCGGATCTCTGTGATCTGTCTCTATCTGCTGGAAAGCGGCATAGCCAGCGCGGCGCTCCCTGAGCAGTTTCTCTATCCGGTTTATTGACAGATCGCCGTCAAGCAGCGGCCGCAGATGGTTTTTATCCGCCTTGATCCGCCGCAGGATCTCTGCGGGTGAGGCGGTAAGAGAGAGAACAACCCCGCCCTGGCTCAGTAACCCTGCGTTTACAGGATCAAGCAGCATCTTGCCGCCGGTGGCAATAACCAGACGTGCCGGTATCGCCAGTTCTGCCGCCAGCTCCCTCTCCAGCTGGCGAAAAGCAGCTTCTCCCCGCATAGCAAAGATCTGCGCGACAGAGATCCCCTGCTGCCGGGCAATACAGTCATCTGTATCAATAAATATACGACCAAGCTCCGCTGCGAGAAGCCGGCCAACCGTTGTCTTGCCGCAGCCCATAAAGCCGGTGAGAATGATATTGGCCCGGGGATTGTCAGAACTCATATCGCCATTTCTGTCATGATACCTGTCACGACACAACCGCGCATCCTGCAAGAAAGGGAAGGACAGACCCTGCCCTTCCCTTGTAAATACTGCTATCCGCCAACAGGGGGATCTCTATGCAACCAGAAAATCAGTTGCCTGCACCTCTTCCTTGTTAGTCAGAATAGCGAGCTGGACTGCCGCTCCTTCACCATTACCATCGGCGTCATAGAAAAGAGCGCCAGTATTGGTGTTATAGAGAATGCGGTCATCGGCATCCACCGCGCTACCGGTGGCATTGGCGGCAAACAGCTCTTCACCGAGCTCTCCTTCAGCGAACTCCGCAAAGATCTCACCGCTTAACTGGATATGGTCTTCGCCGCTGGTGAAATCGAAGAGAAT
>PDWI01007647.1_pt1 | contig 12986 bp, 11 predicted proteins | sample 1430891 | NCBI WGS metagenome assembly PDWI01 (sample SAMN01162508, study PRJNA174530) | Oral metagenome, whole genome shotgun sequencing project. | biome: Marine environment; feature: Marine mammal; material: Swab sample of the gingival sulcus; isolation source: swab sample of gingival sulcus... | reverse complement strand
CGGTAATTTTTCCAGTGCTTCGGTGTGACGGGTTTGCAGGCTGACCGTAATGCCCTGTAACAGACAGTGGCTGGCGATCAGGTGGCTGGTGGCAGCAAAATCAGCCAGTAAACTATTGCTGTCACCACCGTCAATAATGTGCAGGTGACGCAATGGAACTGCTGAAAGAGCCGGGTTTTCAGCACGCAGCCTGTTTTTCAAGTGCAATGTGCGTTGTAGTCCACTGAACTGTGGTGAATTTATTAACTCACTCAGTGAGCGGGCGTAGGCGATCTGTGCATTTTCGTCTGTGCAGTTGCCGTGTTTCTCCCACAAGCGCAGCAGGGCATACGGTGCCGGATTACGGGCCGGGTTGAAACGATATTCTTTTGCCAGTCGCCGCTGTAGTGTAGCCACCATCAGTGTTTTAAAAATGTGTTTGTTGAATGCTTCGCTGAAGCCAGAATGCTTTTTTTCGGGTTGTTCATCAATTAATTGAGTGGCTGTTGCATCAATTAAGGCATCCGGTACACAGGCATCGACGAATTTATTGGTATTAAAGGCTTCTTTCGGCAGGCTGACCCCGCGTTGCGAGCTGAACAGAATATTTAGGGCCTGCAGCGTACCGACCCGTTCAATCAGGCGTTTAATTACATACGGTGCCGGGTGCAGACCGAGACTGTTTTCTGTCAGACAGTGTTCCGTCATCTGTGAAAATGGGGTGATGCAGTAATCGGTTGCCAGCACCAGTGCTGCACCGCCCACCGGGCAGTTACCGTTGAGGATAAAGACTGATGGGGCCGGGAAAACACTGAGTTGTTCAGCAATTTGTTGAGTATGGTTGATAAGCGCACGTATTTCAGCTTCGTTTTTCAGGAATAGCGGCCCGGTTTGCGACAACTGGTTGCTGCTTTGTGTTGAGGAAATAAATTGCAATACCAGACCCGTGGCGCTATGCTGCCGCTGTAAATCATTCAGGCACTGCCCCAACTCTGTCAGTATCCTGCTGTCCAACAGGCCCGGATGCTGGCCCTGAATAGCTATCCGGATACGCTGTTCTGTATCAGGTCTGACACTAAGGTATGAGAAATCTTGCATCAATCACTTTACCCATTAAGTTTGTTATCAAGGTGTTATGCCCTGCATACGCCTGAGGCTTGCACCTTGTGTTTTTTATGCCCACTACTGTATGCCTTGTGTTGTTGTAGACTTATGAATTGATCTAATTTTTCGAATGTAGATAGCCTAAAATTTCAACGCCCCTAAGTCAAATGAAAAATTAGGCTGGTTTACAGTATTTATCGGTGATTTTTATGGATGAATAAATGTCATTAGTGATTTGATTGGTGGCTAACTGACTCTGTAAGTATAGGTATATACGATTACTTTAGGGATAACTTTCTTTAATCATTAGTGATTTTAAAACTTATTTGAATGAATAAAAGTAGGTATTTATCATTGAATATAGATAAAAAATTCTTAACAAATTCAATTTATTTGTATTTTCTTAAAGCAGTAAATATGCTTGTTGCATTGATTGTATTGCCTTATTTAGTAAAAGTCTTAGGGGTGGATTTGTACGGATTGGTTTCATTCTCACAGGTTTTTGTGGCCTTTTTTTTAATCTTTGTAGATTTTGGTTTTGAACTTAGTGCAGTTTCTTTAATATCTAGTAATTCAGGGGATAAGAAGAAAATTTCAGAGATATTTTCTAGTGTTATTTTCTTAAAATTAATTATACTTTTTATTGTTTTTGCTATTTTTTGTATATTGGTTTTTTCCTTTGATGAACTCTACAAAAACTATGATCTGCATTTTTTAATGTTTGGCTATGTAATTGGGCAGGGTTTGTTTCCATCTTGGGTTTTCCAAGGTTTACAAGAAATGCGATATATTGCTTTTATAAATGCTCTTGTTAAAGTTTTGTTTTTAATTTCTATCCTGGTTTTAATAAATGAACCTGGTGATTATATAAAATATCCAATCTTATATTCTTTAGGTTATCTTTTGATTTTGCCATTTTCTTTTGTATTTATAAATAAAAAATTTGGAGTTAAATTTTCTTGGGTTAGTAGAAAAGATTTAATTAAAGTTTTTAAATACAGCTCTCATTTTTTTTGGTCTAGGCTAGCAGTAACAATATATGATGGTGGTGGTTTATTATTTATTGGGCTAGTGTTCTCCGATATGATCACAGGTTCTTATGCTATTGCAGATAAAATAAGGAAAGTAATAACTTCTTTATATAGTCCAATTTCACAAGCTTTATATCCATATATGACAAAATATAAGAACATCTCAATGTATAAAAAAGTTTTTTCTTTTATTGTATTGTTTAATATATTTAGTCTGTGTATAGGTTTTTATTTTGCGCCTGAATTTTTAACTTTAGTTTTTGGAGGTTATAAAGAAATAACTTTGACTGTATGGCGAATTTTTGTATTTGTAATATTTCTGGATGTTCCATATATATTTTTAGGTTATTCTTTGCTGGGGGCTTTTGGTTATACACATTATGTCAATTATAGTTTGGTATTTATAGCAATTGTTTATCTTATTTTATTGTTTGGATTATTCGGATTAAGCCTTATAAGTATTGAAACTGTTGCTTGGTTGTATTTTTTTACAATTTTCTTGGGTTTTCTTTCGAGATTATTTGGAAGTATAAAGTATAAGTTATGGAGCGAGAATAATTAATGGAATAATGATTTAGAAATATTTGAGCTATTTGTAGTAGTATTAGCTTGTTTTAACCCTTCAAATTCTACTAGGATAACTTTTTATATGCTATTCTTTATTTATTGTTATTTTCTTGTTCAGAAAAAGGGTAGGAAGGTTAAGTTTTTATTTTTTATAAAGGTATGTCACTGGTTTAATTTTAATATTTGCTTAAGTTTATACTATATTGTAGCTTCTCCAGAATTCATTAAGAAGAATTATTTAAAAATATTTAGGGAGAAATAATGCAAACATTTATAATCTATAATTTCATACTGCTGTGGGCGACTTTTTTTGGCTTTTTATATGAAAAAAGTCAAGTGAAAGGCACACAAAGACTTTATTGGTTTTTGTCTTTCTTGGTACCTTTTCTGTTTTTAGCTCTTCGTTATGAGATAGGAACAGATTATCGAAACTATGTAGTGTATTTTTATAAGATCACAAACGGAGAAGTTATATTAAAAGAACCTGCTTACTTATTTATAAATAAAGTAATTGCTGAACTGGGTTTAGATGTGCAGTGGCTATTTGTAATATTTGGCTTTTTATTTATTACCTTTTCTTATAAAGCCTTGCCTAAAAAGGGGTTTTCAGTAGGAGTTTTTATTTTTATTTGTGAGCTTTACTTATATGAAGGCTTCAGCTTGCTCCGTCAAGGGTTGGCAACAGCGATAATGGCTTATGGCATAAGATATATTGTAGAGAAAGAGTTTATAAAATATCTTTTATTGTCTTTTTTGGCAATGCTTTTTCATTTAGGAACTGGTTTTATACTGTTACTTGTATATCCGATTGTTTTGAAAGAATATAATCGATGGTTAATGTTAATTTTCCTGTTTTCTATATATTTTATTGTGATTAACACGAACATTTTATTCGACACAATGATTCTTTTTGTGTCTTTTTTTCCAAAATATGCTTGGTATTTAAATAGTAAGTATATGGAAGTTGCCAGTATATCTTCTGGTTTAGGGATTTTATCTAAGTTGGGGGTAGGAGCTATTATTCTATTTCTTAAGAATATGATTTGTGATAAATATAAAAATGCAAACGTCATTATTAACTTGTATTTTATATATTTAATATTTATTATTCTTCATATGGAGATTATAGTATTGAGAAGAATAGAACATATGTTTATATTTTCACAAGTTTTGGCTCTGATTTATTTTGTATTAGCTCTGAGGGAAAGAGATAGGCTTTTTGTATTGCCTATTATTTTTATATTTTTTCTTGCTATGTTTAATAAATATATAGCAACAGGAACACTTGAGATAAATAATGATATTTATATAAACCCATATCAAACGATATTGAATAAGTAAAGAAGGATAAATATGGAAAAAGTAGATTTTGTACTTTTGTGGGTAGATGGTAATGATCCAGAGTGGCTTAAAGATTTTAATCGACATAAAGATATTGAAGGAGATAGAAGAGTAACAAGGTATAGGGATTGGAATAACTTACAGTATTTATTTAGAGCATTTGAAAATTTTACGCCTTGGGTAAATAAGATTTATTTTGTTACTTATGGACACTTACCAAAATGGTTGAATATTAGGCACCCAAAGCTGGTTGTTGTCAATCATGGGGATTATCTTGATAAAGAAAACTTGCCTGTATTTAGCAGTCACTCTTTAGAGATAGGTTTTCATAAGATAAAAGGATTAAGTGATAATTTTGTTTATTTTAATGATGATATGTTTCTAACAAAAAAAATATCTTATGATAGGTTTTTTAAAAATGGTCTTCCTATTGATACTGCTATTGGGAATATAATGCATCAGGGTGATATTAGTCATATTATTTGTAACAATATTGATGTGATAAATAAGTATTTTGATAAGTATACTGTGATAAAAAACCACTTTTTTAAGTGGTTCAATCCAAAATATGGATTTCATTTATTTAGAACTTTATTTTTAATGCCCTGGCATACTTTTACAGGTTTTTATGGCTATCATCAACCACAGCCATTTTTGAAAAAAACTTATGAGGAGTTATGGAAAAAAGAACCTGAGCTTTTAGAAAGAGTAAGTAAGAATAAATTTAGGTGTAGCTCTGATGTGAATCAGTATTTATTTAGGTATTGGCAATTAGTTAAGGGGGAGTTTTATCCAGAAAGTTATAAAATAACTCATAAAGATAGTAAATATATAGAACTTTACACAATGGAAGATGTGCAAATGGCAGCAAAAGATATTTTAAGTGGTAAATTTGATATGTATTGTCCAAATGATGGCTTAGATAATCTGTCAGATGAAGAATTTAATAAAAGTGTAGAATTAATAAATAATGCATTAGATAGTTTATTGCCAAATAAATCAAGTTTTGAGAAATGAAAAATAAAATAAAAATTTTGTTAAATGATTTGGGTATTTATAATATTGCAAGAAAAATAATTATAAAGGTTTTTTATCCTTGTAAATATTATAAGATTAGAAGAAATGTTCAAGATATCTTACTTCTTATAAAGCCTGTTTTTGAAAAAAGTACTCTTGACTGGTGGTTAGATTATGGCACACTTTTAGGTTGTATCAGAGAAGGTGGAGTTATTAGAAATGATATAGATTTAGATTTTGGAATTATAGAAAAAAAAGGAAGTTTGCGAAGAGATATGGAAAAAGCAGGTGTTGCTTTAACGAGCAAAACAACTGTTGATGGAATAATTACTTTAGAACAATATGATATAAATGGTATTGGGTTTGATGTTTTTTTTTACAGAAAAGAAGACGATAAATTAGTTACAAATATTTGGTTGGCAAATGATAGCAGTATGCCACAGAAAGTGGCTTATGAAAAATCATTAGGAGCTTTAAGTGAAACAACTTTTACTTGTGTGAATACCAAGAAAATAGAGTTTTATGGAGTAAACTGCAGAGTTCCTAAGAATTATGATTTGTATTTAAGGGAGCATTTTGGAGATAATTATATGACCCCAAACTCTAATTGGTCTCGTGATGATGAGAAAAATAGAGTAGAAATAAAAAAAGAATTTATAGTTGAGTTCTATGACTATGAATAAGAGTCGGTATAATAAAGTCAGGTTGATTTTATTTTTGGTTGGCATTCCTTTTTCTATCTTAGGTTTTCTTTGGAAAAGAGATAAAAAAAGAATTATTTTTAACTCTCAAAATAATATTCAATTTAATCAAAATGCAAAATATTTATTTCTTTATTTTATAAAAGAGGAAAAAGAATATGATGTGCGTTTTGTTGTAAATGATGACGATTTAAGAAGAAAGTTGATGACTAAATATGGTGATTATTTTATTGACTCTATGCGCTTGAAAAATATTTTATATATTTTAGGGGCTAAAACTTGGGTGACATCTGCTTTAGAAACTCCTATTGGTGGTTTTTTACATAAGTTCCGTAGAAATGTAATTCATTTAGGGCATGGGGCACCTTTGAAAAAGATTGGAAGAGGAGAAGAAGAGTTAGGCATACTAAAGGAAGTTTATTATCGTTTGATAAAATATAATTTTAGTTATTTTTTATCAACAGCTAATATTTTTAATGAAACTTGGCGAAAATGTTTAGAGGTTAGCTTAGATCAAGTTGTGGTATTAGGACAAGCCAAAAATGATAGAAGTTTACATTATGAAAATGCTGTATTAACCAAAACACTTTTAGATAGTCATTGTAAACATATTTTATATGCTCCAACTTGGCGACCTTATGGGGAAACCAAAGTATTTCCGTTTGATGATCTTGATATAGAAGAATTAGACGAATTTTTATTAGAGCAAAAAATAAAAATACATCTGCGATTGCATCCTGATATTGATGATAAAGAGTTGGGGCTAGCTGGTGTTGAAAATATTGCTTTATTGGGAGCTGATAAAGTTTCAGATATAAGTGAATTACTTTTTTCTTTTGATATGTTGATAACCGACTATTCAAGTATTTATATTGATTTTTTGTTAGGGGGAAAGCCACAGTTATTTTTACCCTATGACTTAGATTTTTATAAAGAAAAAATAGGCATTTCGGTTGATTATGAAAAATATACAGCGGGTCCTAAGCCAAGTACAATGAGAGAGTTTATGAGTGAAATAAAAAAACTATTAAGTGATGAAAGTTATTATTTAGAACAGAGAAAAGAAATTAACCATTTTTTTAATGAGTGTTCTGAAAATATTGCACAAATCAATGCAGGTTTTATAATGAAGTTACTAAAATGAATAGATTAAAATTGGGTATTATCGGTACAGGTAGAATTGCAAAGAGATTTGTTAAGGATGCTAAAGTTAATAAATATATTGAAGTGCAGAGCGTATTTTCAAGAAATGCTTTGAATGTAGAGGAATTTAGAAAAGAAAATGAAATTCCTCATGGGTTGATAAGTTTTGAGGAGTTTCTAAACTCGGGGGTAGATATTGTTTATATTGCTTCTCCACATCAGACCCATTATTTTTATGCTAGAGAATGTATGAAAAATGGAAAGCATATTCTTTGTGAGAAGCCAGCCACTTTGAATAGAGATGCCTTAGATGAGCTGTTTAAGGTTGCTAGCGAAAATAATGTTGTTTTTTTGGAGGCGATTAAAACGGCATTTATGCCAAGTTTTTTGAAAATTATTGAGCAAACTAATAGTGGTATTATTGGTAATGTTATGGAAGTACGGGCAACCTTTACAAAACTCATTACAGATAAAAACTTAAGAGAGTATGATAGAGAATTTGGGGGTGTAACTAATGAATTAAGTGTTTATCCACTGCTTCTTGCTGTTAAGGTTTTAGGAAAAATAGATGGTTTTTCCTTTTATCCGATATTAGAAAATGGAGTTGATATTGTAAATAGAATTATAACTATCCATAAAAATAATAAAATAGCAATATCAACTGTTGGAATGGGTATGAAACAGGAGAGTTGCGCCATTATATCAGGAACGAAAGGATATATCTATATTCCTGCCCCTTGGTGGTTTTCTGAGGTATTTTATATTCGTTTTGAAGACGTTAATCAGGAGATAAAAATAACATCAAAACATATAGGTAATGGATTTGCTTATGAACTTTCGGAGTTTATTAACCTTATAAGAAATAAAAAAAAAGAAAGTCATTTACTACCCCAAAGTGAAATAAAAGAGATTAATTCTGTTATTTCAATGTTTAATTTAAGGAAAAGCAATCAAAATGAAAAAAATCATAACCTATGGCACTTTTGATATGCTCCATATCGGGCATATCAATATATTGACTCGTGCAAAAGCAAGAGGAGACTATCTAATCGTTGGTGTCACAGGTGATGATTATGACCGCTCCCGCGGAAAACTCAATGTCGTACAGTCCCAAGAGGAGCGAATAACAGCAGTAAAAGAACTGGATATTGTTGATGAAGTTGTTATAGAAACCCATAAAACACAAAAACAAGAGGATATAATTAACTATGGCATTGACGAGTTTGTTATTGGTGATGATTGGGTAGGGCATTTTGACTACTTAAATGAATTTACCAAGGTTGTCTATTTGCCTCGAACCAAGGGTATATCCAGTACTAAAATTAGAAATGAATCTGTTACTGATATTAAGTTTGGCGTTGTCAATGTAACGCACGATAGCAAACGCTTTGTCAAGGAATTAGGTTTTGTTAGTTTTACCAAAGTGGTAAGTGCCTATGATAAATATATTGGCAACGCTTATGCTGAGTTAAATCTGCCTGAAAAGGCCCATAAATTTGATGACTATGAGCAGTTTTTAGCCTCTGATATGGACGCAGTTTACATTTGTGGGGATATTTGCGATAGATACACACTGGTAAAGAAAGCCTTGTTATCGGGAAAAAATGTTTTATGTGAAAATCCTTTTTCTGTAAAAAAGGGAGAAACTGAGGAGCTGTTTGCAATAGCCAAACAACAGAACTTGCTTTTGTTACTGGCACTTAAAACAGCTTTTGCACCTGCATTTAATAAGTTACTTGAAGAAATAAATAAAGGTGTTATCGGGAAGGTGCGGGATATTCGGGCAACGTTTACCAGTCTATACAGGCAAAGAGGATTTGGCGAGAATTATATTAAAAACGGGGCAACAAATTTATTAATGTCCTATCCTTCTTTATTGGTCAATAAACTAGCAGGTGAGCATAATAGTTTAGAGTTTTTTGATCAAGTGATTGATGATTATGATGTCAGCAATGTGGCCATTACAAGGCATAAAACTCAAGTTTTAGGCATTGCCAGTGTGGGTGTTGAAGTAAAATCTGATGGCAATGCCATAATTTCAGGAACAGAGGGTTATGCTTATATTCCCGCACCTTGGTGGCTGACCAGAAAGTTTCATATTAGATTTGAGGATCCAAGTAAGGAAATTAAATTTGAATTTGAATTTGCCGGTGATGGGCTTAGGTATATGATTTCAGAGTTTATTTCATTGATAAGACAAAAAAGTGTCGAAAGTCCAAGGCTTACTATTAACGAAATGATAGAACTAAACAAAATAATCGTAGAATATAACAACAGGAAAAAATAAATGATTTACGAAGATTACGCTATTTTTACAGTAGGCCCTGTAAAAATGTCAGAAGATGTTTTAGCAATCGGTGCAAAACAAACACCTTACTTTAGAAATGATAAGTTTTCACAGGTTTTACTCAGGTGTGAGACGCTACTACTAAAAATGGTAAATGCCCCAAAGGGTAGCCGGGTAGTGTTTCTAACGGCATCGGGGACGGCTGGCATGGAGTCAGCGGTGATGAATTTATTAGGCAGCGATGATCATGTTATTGTGGTAAACGGTGGTGATTTTGGCCGGCGGTTTGTAGATTTGTGTGCCAGTCACGAGGTGCCTCATTATGATTTTAGGGTAGAGGACACCAACTTATCTGATATTGAGATAAGAATAGATGCAGCAAAATATAATGCTTTATTAGTTAATGCTCATGAGACAAGTGTTGGCACTTTATATGATTTGAACGCGATTGGTAAATTTTGTCAAGACAACGAATTGTTTCATATTGTTGATGCCATTTCTATGTTTGCAACTGATGAACTTGATATGCAAAAACACAATATTGATGTCATTATTACAAGTAGCCATAAAGGATTAGCATTACCTCCAGGGTTTTCTATGATTATTCTAAGTCCTAAAGCAATTGACAGATTAAATGATGTTAAAGTGCATTATTTTAATTTTAAAAACTATCTAAAAAATGGTGAAAGGGGACAAACACCTTATACACCGGCAGTTAGTATAGCTTTGCAGTTGTTAAAGCGATTAGAAAACATAGAAAAAAATGGTGGTATTTCTTTAAATATACAACAAGCAAAAGAAGTTGCAGAGTATTTTAGAGAAAAAGTAAAAGAACTCAATTTGCCATTTGATTTCTATAATAACTATATGCCAAATGCTATGACAACCTTAGCCCCTACAAATGGAAAAACTGCAAAAGAAGTTGTGGTGGAATTGGAAGAAAAATATAAAATTATTGTAAATCCTAATGGTGGTGTGCTGGGAAATAAAATATTTAGGGTTTCTCATATGGGAAATATAGGCAAAGAATATATGGATATTTTGTTATCTGCTTTAACTAAAATTTAATTTTAAAGATTATTATGAACAAATTCTTACCTTTCTCCCTTCCCGAAATCGGTGAAGAAGAAATCCATGAAGTCATTGATACAATGCGTTCTGGTTGGCTAACCACAGGACCTAAGACTAAAAAGTTTGAGCGAAATTTTTCCAACTATTTAGGTAATAGTGTTGAGGCAATTGCTGTAAATTCGGCAACTTCGGGTCTGCATTTGGCATTGGAAGCGGTGGGTGTAAAAGCAGGTGATGAAGTTATTGTGCCAACCTATACTTTTACCGCAACGGCAGAAGTGGTGAGGTATTTGGGAGCGAACCCTGTTTTTGTTGACTCAAATCCTGATACTTTTTGTATTAATGTTGACCTGATCGAACAGGCCATTACCGACAAAACCAAAGCGATTATGCCAGTACATTTTGCTGGTATGGCAGCTCAAATGAATGAAATTATTGCTATTGCTAAAAACCATAATTTAAAAATTATTGAAGATGCGGCTCATGCTTTTCCGTGCAAATATCAAGGGAGTCTAATTGGTACACTGGATACTGATGCAACGGTATTTAGTTTTTATGCCAATAAAACCATGACTACGGGTGAAGGTGGTATGCTGGTGTCAAAAGACCCTGATATTATTAAAAGAGCCAGAATAATGCGTCTGCACGGTTTTAGCCGAGATATGTTTGACCGCTATCAGTCAAAATTACCAGCCTGGTCTTATGAAGTGATTGAAGCAGGTTTTAAATATAATATGCCTGATATTTGTGCGGCAGTTGGTTTGCATCAGTTGAAAAAAATTGATGTATTCCAGCAGCGCCGAGAAAAATTAGCAAAAGTGTATGATGAACAACTAAAAAACTTACCGATCATTCTACCACCTCGTGATAGTGTGCAAGAAGGCAATCAGCATGCTTGGCATTTATATGCCTATACGCTTAACTGAACATTGCAATATTAGCCGTGATAAATTTATTGAAGAAATGTTAAAACGTAATATTGGTTGTTCGGTACATTTTATTCCATTACATCGACACCTTGTATGGCGGAATACTTACCAGTTGACCAACGAAATATTTCCTGTGGCTGAAAAACAGTTTTTGAATGTCGTTTCTATTCCTTTGTTTACCAAGATGACTGATGAAGATCAACAGTATGTTATCACACAAATTAAAGAGATTTTATCATAAAATGGTAAAAAGAACTTTTGATTTTGTGGTATCTTTGTTGGGCTTAATCATTTTATCGCCTTTGTTTTTGTTAGTTGCAATTTGGATAAAATTAGATTCCAAGGGTAGTGTTTTCTTTCGTCAAAAAAGAGTTGGACTGAATGGTGAATTATTTGCTATTCATAAATTCAGAACAATGCGGGAAAATACTGAGAAAGAGAGCCGTCTGACGATTGGCAGCGATAATCGTATTACTCGTTCAGGAAAATTTTTAAGAAAAAGTAAATTGGACGAGCTTCCACAACTGATTGATATAGTATTAGGTAAGATGAGTCTGGTAGGTCCTAGACCCGAAGTACCTGAATTTATGGACTTATACCCAAGAGAACAGCGAGAGAAGATTTTATCGGTTCGACCAGGTATTACTGATAAGGCCTCTATTGAAATGATTGATGAGAATGAATTATTAGGTCAATCTGAAGATGCCAGGCAGGATTATATTAATGTAATTATGCCAATGAAAGCCAAGTACTATTTAGAGTATGTGGATAATCATTCTTTAGTAAAAGATATAAAAATTATTTTTTTAACTTTTAAAGAAATAATTAGTCGTTCTTGATAAATTCTGTATCAGTTAAATTTTAATTCATCTCACAAATACTGAATAATGGTTTAGTGTGCAATCAAAGCAAAACCACATCAAAATGTTCTTGCGTATACAGTGCCTCCACCTGTAACCGTGTCGGAATATTCACAAACTCCTGTAACTCCGCCAGGCTGTCCGATTCTTCGTCCACCAGCAGATCAATCACATCCTGTGAGGCCAGCACCAGCAGACCTTGTGCCTCAAACTGACGCACCGCCCGCAGAATCTCGCGAAATATCTCATAACAAACCGTCTCGGCAGTCTTTACATAGCCCCGCCCCTTGCAGGTCGGACAGGATTCACACAAGACCTGCTCCAGACTCTTGCGGGTGCGTTTGCGCGTCATTTCCACTAGCCCCAGCGGTGACACATCGCAGATATAAGTTTTGGCATAATCCTTATCCAGCGCCCGTGCCAGTGTTCTTATTACCTGTTCCTTGTGATCCTGCTGCAGCATATCGATAAAATCGAGAATGATAATTCCGCCCAGATTACGCAGTCGCAACTGACGGGCAATCGCCTGTGCCGCTTCCATATTGGTGCGGAAAATGGTTTCCTCCAGATTGCGACTGCCGACAAAACCACCGGTATTCACATCAATCGTAGTCATTGCCTCGGTCTGATCAATGATCAGATAACCACCGGATTTCAGTGGTACTTTACGCTGCAACGACTTCTGGATTTCTTCCTCCACTCCGTGCAGATCGAAAATAGGTCGCTCTCCGGGATAATGCTCAATAATGACCGGCAGATCGGGAATATATTTGGCACAAAATTCCTGCAAGGTCTCTACCGTCGTGCGCGAATCCACCAGCACTCGTTCAATCGGCTCACCCACCATGTCACGCAGCGCCCGTTGTACCAATGGCAGGTCGGAATACACCAGCATGGCTTTTTCCGAAGCATCCGCACTGGCCTGAATATTCAGCCACAGTTTGCGTAAAAAATTC
>PDWI01007646.1_pt1 | contig 12987 bp, 10 predicted proteins | sample 1430891 | NCBI WGS metagenome assembly PDWI01 (sample SAMN01162508, study PRJNA174530) | Oral metagenome, whole genome shotgun sequencing project. | biome: Marine environment; feature: Marine mammal; material: Swab sample of the gingival sulcus; isolation source: swab sample of gingival sulcus... | reverse complement strand
CAGGTTCCCGGGAAAGCCGCCTTTTGGGGCCGGGGCCTCAATTTCCGGAGTAAAGTTTTCTGTAAGCTTTTCCTGGGTAATGCCGCAGATTTTGGCATACTGGCTGTACATGCTGATGTCCGGCAGGTTGTTTAAATCACTGAACACACTCACCCTGCTGAACTTGCTTACCCCGGTCAAAAAGGCAAAATGGATATGGTCATCGCAGGATTTGATAAGCCCGAAAAAGGCTTTAAGGGTGTTTTATCAATGTAAACGCAACTGCTGTTTCTGCGCTTTTCAAAACTTTTGTGTGCCAATGGGCAGGTTTTGTAAGGTCTTCATACCTTTATTATACTACCGAAAGCTTTTTTAATGGCATGGTGATATGTAAAAATCCTGAAAAATTGGAAAAGACTCAAATTTTCAGGAAGGTTTTTTTGAATTTTTGTCCGATTTCCCCAGCGGTTCCCTAGCTGTTTTGCTTGTTGCTTTGCAGAATCTTGTGCTCTTGCAGGATTCTTTTTACACTTTTAATTTCGTTATTGTTTAAAACTCTGGTAATTTTTAAATCTTCTCCGCCTGTATGGATGACTGGCTGATCCATAAGGGGGCGCTTGTTGCGATCCAAAAGAACTTTGACTCCGGGGGAGCGGAAATCCTGGCCGTTTGTTTCGGTAACAATACCTGTATAGCCGTTATTCAGGGTAACGTAGCTTCCCAGAGGATAGATGGATAAAAGACCAAGAAGGGCTTTCATTACTTCCTCGTCATAGAAAACCTTCATTTCCCTAAGCATGCTGGTCAAGCTGGTATGAGCATCTTTACCTGAACGGAAGGGCCTGTTGGAAATCTGTGCGTCATAGGAACAGGCCACAGCAATGATTTTGCCAAATTGAGAGATCCTCTGTGCCGGCAAATTTTGGGGATAACCGGAACCGTCATTTCTTTCATGGTGCTCCAGTACTCCCAGCAAAATATCTCTGGGAAGGGAAAATTCCTTGAGGGCCCGGAAACCCAGAACGGTATGGGCGCTTACCACCTTTTTTTCTGCTTCGCTCAAGCTTCCCTTTTTCTCATAAACTGCTGGAGGAATCTTTAACATTCCCACTTCATGCAGGAGGGTGGCAATGCCCAGTTCTATGAGCTTGTGATTGGGCATCTTCATTTTTTCTCCAATGGCCAGTGAGAGGATTGTAGTTTTAGCTGAGTGGTTGGTGATATAATCCTTTCCAGCCGAATGGGTGATATCCTGAAAACGGAGAATATATTTTTCCCCTTCCCGGACTATGGCAATGGTTTTCTTCACTTCCTCGGTGATGGCGTTAAGGTTAAGATCATTGTCTTTGGCAAAGCGTTCCAGGCACTTTGCTGTGAATTGGTACAGGGCTTTGTAGAATTTTTCTGCCTTTTTCAGACCTTCTTTTTCCTTGATATTCTGATCCAGGGTGGCAGAACTGGTAGACTGGGCCTGGGGAGACTCCCTGCCCATAATAGCCCCCGGGGTATGGAGATTCTGGAAATCCCAAGCCTTTAAATTTTTTATGAGGGCAGATGTAACAGGGGTCTCAGGTGTCAGCAGGACATAGTTTCTGTCCAGCAGCACAGGGGCTTCAAAATACATCCCCTCCCTGAGATCTGCCACTTTAATCATATTCAATTTTTCTTTTTGTCCCAACACTCAATCCTTTGGTTGACCCCACCCTGCTTATAATTTACACTATTTTCAGCAAAAGGAGCAATATCTGTGAAATTTAAAACCATATTTTTCCTTTTTAATTTTGTTATTTTACTCTCTTTTCTTCTTGTTTCGCTTATGCCCATGGCCGTCCTTGGTATGGAGTATTCCCGTATATTCTGGAAAAATAACAGACTGTTCATTCTTTTGTTCCTGGCGATTATATCAGGAACCGATTTCTATTTTATAAGGAGATGGCCTTTTTTTTCCTGTCTGGAAAATGAGGACTGGCCCGGAATATTCAGGTGGCTGGAGCAAAAGATGTTTCAGGAGGGCAAGGTGAGCCGGGGAAATATCAAATTATTTGTGAATGCCGCCCTTTCTACAGCCCGGATTGACCGTGTCCGGGACCTTGGAAATCTTGTGAAAGAAAAAAAGCCCCGTCTTTTGGGTGCCTGCGGTACCATTTTGGGGCTTCCCTATCTTTTGGGAAATCAGGACGCTCTGGAAGGAAGGGAGTTTTTTAAGGCGTCCATGGAAAAAGGCGCAGGGAAGGAGCTTTTATGGCAGCAGTGGTGCTATGCCCTTCTTTGCCGGAAGGGGGGTGAGGCTGAGGAAGCTGCAAAGGTTCTGGAAGATTTGCAGAACAAAGTAAAGGAACCTGTTTTACGGCTCCTTTGTCTTCATTCCCTCAGGGCCCTTGGCGAAACCCTGCCGGGGGGATTTTGGGAAAAGGAGAAGGCTGGCTTTCTCAAGGATTTTCCTGCCCGGAAGACCCTTGAGATTCGTGTCGGAAAGCTCAGGGAGCATAATTTGATGGTTCTTCTTCTTTCGGGCTTTCTTGAAGATGCTCTAGAGCAAATTTACGGTTCTGAAAGTGATGGACAAAAGGCCATGGAGACGGGAACTCCATAACTGGTACTTTACAAAGGAAATGAAAACATGGTGATTGAAAAATCTGAAAAGCTTAATAATGTCTGTTACGATATCCGGGGGCCTGTTTTGAAAGAAGCCATGCGCCTGGAAGAGGAGGGCTACCGTATTCTTAGGCTGAATACGGGGAATCCCGGGGCTTTTGGCTTTGACACTCCTGATGAAATTCGCCATGACATCATTGTGAACATGATGGAGGCTCAGGGCTATTCCGATTCAAAGGGACTGTTTTCTGCCAGAAAGGCGGTGATGCAGGAATGCCAGAGGCTGAACTTTCCTTCTGTGGATGTGGATGACATATATCTTGGCAACGGGGTCAGTGAAATGATTTCCATCGCTACCCAGGGGCTTTTAAATAATGGAGATGAAATTCTTGTTCCCATGCCTGATTATCCTTTATGGACAGCGGCTTCCGTACTGGCCGGCGGGAAGGCCGTTCATTATATTTGTGATGAGTCTTCTGGATGGCTGCCGGATCTGGAGGACATGAAGAGCAAGATCAGTTCAAGGACAAAGGCCGTGGTGGTGATTAATCCCAATAATCCCACAGGGGCAGTGTATCCCCGGGAAACCCTTCAGGGAATTATTGCTTTGGTCCGGGAGTATGGCCTGATTATTTTTTCCGATGAAATCTATGACAAAATTGTCTATGACGGTATCCGTCATACGCCCATGGCTTCCCTTACGGATGATGTTCTTGTTGTTACTTTTAACGGTCTGAGTAAAAGTTACAGAGCCGCCGGATTCAGGGCCGGCTGGATGGTTTTAAGCGGTAATAAAAAAAAGGCTTCCAGCTATATTGAAGGGCTTGACATGCTATCCAACATGCGTTTGTGCAGCAATGTAATGGGACAGCTGGGCATTCAAACGGCCCTGGGAGGATACCAAAGTATCAAGGATTTGGTGGCTCCCGGAGGCAGACTCAGAACTCAACGGGATTTTTTCCATGAGAAACTTGTTGAAATTCCCGGAATCAGCTGTGTTAAACCGTCCGGGGCCCTTTACATGTTTCCCAAGGTGGATATAAAGCGTTTTAATGTCCGGAATGATGAGGATTTGATTCTGGATATTCTGCGTGAAACCAGAACCCTCCTTGTGCATGGCGGGGGCTTTAACTGGCCGGAACCGGATCATTTCCGCATGGTCTTTTTACCGGATCTTGAAGTTCTGGCCAAGGTGGCAAAGCGTTTGAAAGGTTTCTTTCAATCCTGTAACGGCCGGCCGGAATGACTGGGTGTTCCGTCTGCCTTTGCCTTTTTATTATGAATGTCTGTGCTCCGGGGATTCCTTCCAAAGAGAAAAAATGAAAGAATCAGGTTTCCATATTTTACATTTTGGGAATAGAGTATTATACTGGGAAAGGAATCACCATTTTTAAGGGAGATTAAAAGAAAATGAACAAATTGGTCAAAATTATAAAAAACAGCTTTTTCCCTATTTTTCTGTTGAGCAGTCTGCTGCCTCTGATGGCATCAGAACCCTTTTACGAGAGTTATAATGAACAGGAACGTTTTCTCATTGCCGATGCGTATTTGAATGTTGGAACTCTCTATACTGTTGAAGGGGAAGAGGCAAAGGGCCGGAGCTTTAAAGAAATGGCGGAGCAGATTTATCCCGGCATACAAAGGGTCAAGCCTGCTTTTAAAGAGCAGGAAGATATGAAAAAGGAAGCCGCCTTAACTAAAAAGAAGGTCAAACCAGAACGTCCTTCAGGAAAAGAACCTGCAGCTGTACAGTATTATTTCAATAAAACCCTCCGAACCCTGTTTTCCGAAAATCTCAAGGATACAGCCTCCCTGCTTTCAACAAGATTATATCTGCCAGGTTTTGATCAGGGCATAGCTAAAAAAGACGTTCTGGCCTATGTGAAAGATGCCTATGACCGTTACGATTTGAAGAATGTGAATCCCGGGGATCTTTATAATCTTAAACGGCTTCATATCCGTAAAGAGGGGCGAACCTGGATTGCTTCCATAAAACTGACTCCCAAGGGCCGCCGTTTATTTGGTCAGTACGTCCATGCTCCCTGGGGGATTCAGGATTTCTATTACAGGGAGTACAGGAATGGCTGGCGTCTCGTTGCCATCAATGGTTCCGATGACATTTATGAGGAGTTGTAAAGATTTTTTCTAAAACATTTAAATATGCCTGCTGTTTTAGAAACTGATGGATAATTTTAGTATTCCAGAGGGGCATAATAGCCAAGCTCATCCCTGCCGCTTTTGCGTATGAAATTCACTTCTACAGAAAGGGGAATGTATTTTCGTCCAAAATCCGTATGCCCCGGAGACTTGAATGTTAAGGTATAACAGGGGCTGGCTTCATTACGCAGCTGCTCCAAAAGGGGGAGAATCCCCCGGGGCTGAAATAGATATTGGGGATGTCCTCCGGTTTCTGCGGCAATATAATCAAGTTCCCTGTTTCCTGCTTCTTCGGAAAGATAAAGGGGATAAAAACGAATCCCGTTGTTAATCATGTACCGGGCCATGTCCTGGAGGTTGTAATCCATAAAGGTGTTGGGAGCCAGTTTCCCATCGGTAAGAAAAATCAGGGCTTTCCTTTGACGTCCAGGAATAAGGTTGGAAGCCCCCAAACGGAGGGCTGCAGCTGTATCAATTTCAGGGCTCCAGCCCTTCATCATGCCTGTCAGGGCTTCTTGGGGGGCGTCCCGGGGCTCTGCAATAAGTTGGGGAGAATCCATGGCTCCCAAAAGGAAAGGTCTGTCTTCTGACTGTAAATTTTTGAAAATTTCCCGGATACCCTCTTTCATGGACTCAGCTTTTTTCTTAAGAGTTTGCTTTTTATCAATTACAATGGCCAAATCCAGCCCTCTTGCAGAAGAACCGCGGTAGGTCAGCTCCAATTTTCCCATATCCACATTTTGCTCCCGAATATGAAAATTCCGGGCATCCAGTCCTACAATGGCTTTGCCCCAGCGGTCTTCCACTAAAAGGTCAACATGAACTTCCGGATAGGCTGAAGTATCAATTCGACTTATCTTGATAAAAAGTCCGGCATACAGGGTGGAAATATCGGTCATTACTGAAACTGTATTCCCGTCAAAATCAGGGCAGATAATGTTTCCGTTTTCATCCTGGCAGATGCTCAAAACCCTTCGTCCCTTTCCATTCAGATTAGAAGCTTCGGACAGAACATCATGCTCCAGGTCGTAGGAGAGTATCCTGTCCGTATCGGCAATCAGCATGGTTTCCGGGGAGGAAAAAAGGAGCCCTTCCGGAGCTTTTAATCCTTCTGAAATGAGGTTTTTTATAAAATTCCCGCTTTCATCAAAAACGTCTATCCTTCCAGTTACCGCATCTGCCGCATAGACAAAACCCTTTTGGATGGCAAGCCCGCTGGGCCCTTTAAAGCCGGGGAAACTACCCGATGCAGAGCCAAAGGAAAGGATGAATTCTCCTGAACTGCTGAATTTGCTGATCCGCCGGTTTCCCCATTCAGACACATAGATATAGCCTTCAGGCGATACGGCCAGAAACTGGGGGCCCAGAAGCTCCCCTTCGGCGCTTCCTGTGGAACCGATGGTTAATTCCCTTAGTCCCTTGGTATTGCACAGAGAAATGCGGTCAGCTCCGTATTCGGAAATGAGCATCCTTTTATCTGGTAAAAAGGCAATGTCCCAGGGTCTGTCAAAACCAAGAACACCCCCTGCTGTTACATGGTGAATCCCCCCGGTTGCGGTAACCCGGACAAGGTTCCCGTTAGCAAAGGAAAGGAGGTAAAAACTGCCGTCCCCTTCTGGAGAGGAGGCAACAGAAACAGGTCTGTTGTAATAATTTATTCCCCCCTGATTGGCGGGAATATCAAAAAGCTCAACTAAAGATCCCCTGGTTCTTAATTCCCGGGCTAGTCCCCGGCGGTCATGTATGACCTTAATAAAATTTTGCAGAGCTGTTCCGGCCGCACCGCTTTGCGCTAAATTTTCCCATTCATTCAGGGCTGCTTTTTCATAACCGGACTGATAATAACTTCTTCCCAGCCAAAACCGGGTTAAATCTTTTTCTGAATCCAGAGCCAGGGATTTTTCAAAGGATAAAATAGCCTTGTTAAACAGGCCCTGATGGAAGGAAATAACCCCCCAGCGTAATTCTTCGTCCGCCCGGATTTTTACGGAATCACTGACCTGTGGTTGTTGAGCCCCTGCAGGGACAAGGAGTACAAAAAAGGTGGAGAACAGGAAAATCATCATTTTGTGAGGTTTTGTGTTTCTATGAATTTTTCTTTTCATACTCATAAATTTGCTTTAAATGCTCCTTGCAGACTTTCATATCCCCTCCTGCATTCAGGGCTTTTTCCAGATATTCCCGGCCTTCCCGGATACGCCCTGTACGAAAAAGGGCCCAACCCAGAGAGTCCATATAATTGCCGTTATCAGGTTTAAAAGCCAGGGCCTTGCTACAGTAAGCGACAGCCTTGCCAGGATTTATTCCCTCATCAGCCAGGACATAACCCAGAGAATTCAGGGTATTGGGATTTCCCTTATCCAGCTCAAGGGCCCGGGAAAAAAAGTCAATGCTTTCAGAGATTCTTTTTTGTCTCCACAGGGCATACCCCAAAGAGCTGTAAATTTGGCAGGACTCAAAACTTTGGGAAAGGAGCTTTCGCAGCTGTTCCTCGGCAGCCTTATAATTGCCAATTTGATTATAAACAAAACCCAGGATAATTCGCACCTGATACCCAAACAAAAGGGGATTGGAGCCCTCCAGGCTCTTTTCAAGGTAGAATATTGCCGATTGATAATCTTCCAGCCTTGTATGGCACAGGCCCATGAGGTAAGCCAGGTCCGGATCTTCCAGGGGATTTACATCTTCCGAGAGCAGCATCTCCAAAGCGTCCTGGTAGAGCCCGTTATTATAAAGGTGTATGCTTTCTTTCCGAAAAGACATTAGAAATCTCCAGAAAAATTCCAAAGCCCCGGTTTGCCTCCCAAACCGGGAATCCTCTTATCCCTGTATGCTGTTTTTGAAAGGTCTTTCATGTATATTTTAACCCGTTTACAGTGTTGCAGATCATGGTTTTTATCTTGAACCCAAAAATTCTTTCAAATCCTTCAAGGTGCTTTTTGTATTCGGCAATGGCATTAACATGTATCAGGTTTATGGTACACCCTCCAAAACCACTGCCCACCATCCTGGCTCCTTCTACCCCTTTGGTTTCAAAAGCTCGTTTGACCAGCCAGTCCAGTTCCGGGCAGGAAATTTCAAGCATATCCCGCATTCCCTCATGGGAATGGAACATGATTTTTCCAGCCTGGTTAAAATCTTTATGTGCTAAAGCCTGGGCAAAATCATGAACACGCCGGCTTTCTTCAATAGAGAAAATGACCTGGCGTCTTAATTTTTCAGGGACCTCTTCCAGTTCGGGAAGAATCTCATTCAATTCAATCTCCTGCAACCCTTTAGAGCTGTCAATCTGGTTCAATACTTCCAGGCAGGCTTTCAGATTCTGGTTCAGAATCTGATTTTCACTATCTTCATTGGGGTTCGGGATTTTACAGACCGCAACCAAAAAAACATAGGGATGGATATTTAAATCCAGATTTGAAATCTCCATGTTTTTTGTATTGATAAGGAGGGCCTTGTCTTTTTGACCAAACCATAGAACAGCACAGGCCGCAAAGCCCGGGTCTTCATTCATGGTTTTGATTTTGGCCTGTCTTACAGCTTCCATAAACTGAATATCCGAAATGGTAAACTTGTAGTATCCTTGAAGAGCAGCAATCATAGCCGCAGTCAGGGATGAGGAGGAGCTCAAACCTACATTGGGGGGAATTTCGCTTCGTATGGTAATATCCAGCCCTTTTACGGGACAGCCGAGCTGCATCATTACCGCAGCGGCCCCTTTCAGGTAATTTGCCCACCGGTCTTCCCGCCTGTATTTTAAATTAGAGGTGGTCGTTTTCTTTTTTTCCCTGAAGTTTGCCGAATGGATTTGCAGGGCATGATCATTCCTGGCAGAAAGGGCTATTTCTATAGAGCAGTCCATGGCAGCGGCCACAACATGTCCCCCAAAGATTTCCGTATGCTCTCCCATGAAGTTTATGATTCCCGGGGCCCGGGACACAAATTCAGCATCAATTCCGTAGAGTTCTTTATGAATGTTTTTCACTTTTTCCATACTCAGGCCGGATATTCCCTATTACATCCTCTTCACAAGCTTTTTTATTGTACGCTATGTTTCCCTGTATTTCAATGAGAAAAAGCCCTTTTCTTTCTTTTATTACGGCTCAGAGTCTCCAGCCTGCTTGTTCCGGGCTGCGGCGGTGTTGATGGTTTTTCTAAATTCACCAGGAGTAACCCCGTAATAGGCTTTAAATACCTTGATAAAGTAATTCGGGCTCCAGTATCCCACCATGCGGCTTACTTCCTTGACCTTCAAAACAGGATTCTGAAGAAGCTTATGGGCCTGTTCCATTCGTAAAAGTTTTAAGTGTTCAGTAAAAGAGCGGCCCCTTACCTCCCGGAAAAGGCGGCTCAGATAAAAGGGAGATATGTTCATCTTTTCGGCAACGGAAGCCAGGCTGATATTTTCTCCCAGCTCTTTTTCCATCAGCTGTTCTGCCCTGCTTACATAGGTTCCTGCAAGGCCGTGGCCTTCCGCATTATTTGCGGAGAGAGTGGCAATTTCGGCTAAGAGTGTGTAAAGCCTTTCATTCAGGGCCTCTCCGGTTCTGCAGGCCGTAAGGGAGGCAAAGAAATCTTCTCCCCCTTGTCCCCGGGTATAATAATCAAGGCCGTGATCCTGAAGACGGCTTAGAAGGGCACTGGCGATCCTGATGTAAAAATGCTGAATTTCCAGAAAGGACAGATCGCCGCTTGCCCGTGGAATTTCTTCAAGTTCCTTTTTTAAAAGTGTTTCCGCTTCCTCAAGATTCCCTTTTTTCAAGGCCTTCAAAACCCTGTCTGAAAAGCCTGAAGACAGTTTAAGCCCGGAAGATTCTTTTCCGCTTCCAAGGCCCAAGGATTCTACCGGGCTTCCAAAGGGGAATCTTAAATAGTCTTTTAGTGCTTTTTCTGTCTCTTCCAACGCCTGGGGAAGTTGAAAAAGGGGATGACAGCCTGCACTGACTGCTCCGTAAAGCTTTATGTTCCGTTCCTTAAAGCAGGAGTACTCCAGGGACTGTACCCTGACACAAAGATCTTTATAGGAAAAACGTGAACTGTCAAGGATGACCGCCAGATTGTCTTCCCGTTTAAAGCAGGCGGCATCTGCCTCTATGGATTTGCACCAGTCTTCAAGAATCTTTAAAATTTCCCTCTGGCTGCAGGTCTTGTCATCCGTAAAAAAGAGGAGGAGCCTTAAACGGTTTCCCTTGAAGGGCAGGGGTGCCTGAAAGTTATGGTTTTCCCCGCTTTGCCCGTCCAGAAGAAGGTTCAGATACCAGGCCTGGAATGCAGGGACCGTCTCCTTTAAAAGGTCTTCCCTTTCCTCACCTTCGGTAATGGCCTTTGAAATCCAATGCTCCAGACCTTCAAGATTCAGAATTTGCTCATTGGACACAAGGCCCATCATTTCTGAAATGGGAGAATAAAGAAGCTTGCCCAGAAAAACAAGCAAAAGGATGTTGATGGAAAGGAGGGACAGCAGAATAAAAAGAATAAAGCGTCTGTTTTGATTAAAGGGTTCCAAAAACTCCCGTTCATCATGAATGCTGTAGAAAGAAAGGCCGCTGAATTCGTCCTTGTACATTCCTGTAAGCCATTGGCGATTCCGAATTTTTACCTTTCGGAAAGTTTTTTTCCGAGAATCGGCGGACTCATCTACAGGGAAAAGGGAAGCAATCATTCTTCCGGTTCCCCTGTCGTAAAGGAGGGCTTTTCCCCTTGAATCCAGAACAAAAAAGCCCTCTGTTTTGGCCGGCTGCACCCGTTCCCAAAGAAAGTCGTAAAGGGCCTGAATACTGATATTCACCACAAAAATCATGGAACTGCCCAGTTGTTCAGGATAAATCCGGTAAAGAAAGGGTTCTCCATACCGGTCTTTTAAAGGCCCCATGATGGTTTTATCGGTCATACGGTGGAGACCGGGATACCATTCCCTGTGGGGAAAGAGGAGAACCGGAGAGGGGATGTAATCCATGGAAAAGACTTCACGCTCCAAAGGATCAAGGAAGTAGACCGAACGGATATAAGGCCGGGTTACGGCAAATTGTTCCAGATTCCTGTTGATCCCTGCTCTCAAATCCAGAAAATCCGCATAGTCCTGAATACGCTCCAGATTGTAGTGGCTATGAAAATTCCTGAAATAATCCTTGTCTTTAAACTCTTCATAGGCGGTAAAATCGTTATTCATCCGCAAAAGCTGCACCGTATCGTCCATATTGCGGATTAACAGATTCAGGGTAGAGGCTATTTGCCGGAGGGAATGGCGGGCCCGCTCCTCTTCCATGGAACGGATCAGGCTGGAGGATCTTTTGTAAAGCCCTGTGCCCAGCCAGAGGAGGGGCAGCAGGGAGGCAATAAAAAGATAAAATAGTATGCGGGCATGGTAACGCCGCTTCATTTTCTCCTAACCTTTGACGGAGCCGATCATCATACCCTTTACAAAATATTTTTGTATAAAAGGATAAGCCATAATGATCGGAAGTGTGGAAATAACGATAACCGCGCCTTTTATGGCTTCTCCCGGGGGAGGGGACTGGCCTGTGGTAATGACTTCACTCATGGTAGAGGATAGTAAAATGGTTCTTAAAAGGTTTTGAACCGGCAGTTTGTCCTGGGAAATCATGAACATGGCCGCATCAAACCAGTCATTCCACTGCCAAACCGCATAGAAAAGCCCTATGGTTACCAGGGAAGGCAGACTTAAGGGAAGGATGATTTTGAAGAAGATCTGGAAAACCGAGCTGCCGTCCAGCCGGGCGGACTCTTCCAGACTTTCCGGAATCTGCCGGAAAAAGGCCATCATGATGAATACATACTGGGTATTGATCAGCCGGGGCCAGATCAGGGACCAGAAGGAGTCAATAAGGCCCAGACTTTTATTCAGAAGGAACAAGGGGATAATCTGTACGGGAAAAACAATGCAGAGAACCAGGACGGAAATTACGATTTTCCGTCCGGGCAGAAAGGACTTGCTCAGACCGTAAGCCAAAAGACTGGTGGCCAGAACCTGAAAAGCCGTCCCCAGAAAAGTCCTCAAAATGGTATTTTTATAAGCCTGCAAAACCGCCGTCCCCTGAAAGAGAAGCATCTTGTACGCTCCCAGATCAATGCTGCGGGGAAACAGTATAAAAGGCCCCCTTTGAATATATTCCTGCTCGGAAACAAAGCTTGTGGAAAAGACGGTTAAAAAGGGGAGCAGAAACAACAGGGACATGACGATGAGAAGCAGGGCATTCAGTCCCCGGAATATTTTTTCACCCTTTGTTTGAAACATGGCACTCATTATAATCTCCTAGGAATAGAGGCTGTCCTGCCCCAGTTTTTTGGTTACCCAATTGGAAAGTCCAACCAGAAGCAGAGCCAAAAGGGATTTGAACAGTCCAACTGCGGTGGCAAAGGAAAAGTTCATTTCTTCAAGGCCCACCCGGAACACATAGGTGTCGATAATATCCGCGGTTTTATATACGGGAGGGCTGTAGAGCAGCAAGGTCTCTTCATAACCCTGGTTCAGAACCACGGAAATCCGCAGCAGGAACATGATGATAATGGCATAGCTGATGCTGGGCAGGGTGATTTTTAAAGTCTGCTGCCAGCGGTTCGCCCCGTCAATTTCCGCGGCTTCGTAAAGCTGGGGATCAATGCCGCTTAAAGCTGCCAGATAGATGATGGTTCCCCAACCCAGATTTTTCCAGACAATGGCGGTAACCAGAACCGGGCGGAAGGTACCGGCCATCCCCACATAGTATTCAGGCTGTCCTCCGAAAAAACGGATGATCTCGGGAATCAGCCCCCCGTGCAGGGATAAAAGGTTAAACACCAGACCTGCCAGCACTACATTGGATATAAAATAAGGCAGGTAGGAAATGGTCTGAATGGCCTTTTTAAAGGGAAGAAGACGAATCTCGTTGATGAGCAGGGCGACAATTATGGGCAGGCCGAACTCAAAAATCATCCGCAGCCCTGCCAGATAAAAGGTATTTCCCAGAATGTTCCAGAAAAAATGGGAAGAGATAAACTTCCTGAAATGTTTCAAGCCCACCCATGGAGCAGAAAACATGGCTCCTATACCCTCAAAGGGGGCAACATCCTTAAAAGCCACGATGGTTCCTGCCAGAGGAATATAGCGAAAGACAAAAAAATAGAGCAGACCAGGCAGCATGATAAGGTAAAATGCCGCATAATCCATCCGCTTTTTTTTAAGACCCATGAATTACTCCCAAAATTATCCCCGGCCTTGTATTTTGCCGGGGATCAAGAATCAAATGATGAAGGCTT
>PDWI01011862.1_pt1 | contig 12988 bp, 12 predicted proteins | sample 1430891 | NCBI WGS metagenome assembly PDWI01 (sample SAMN01162508, study PRJNA174530) | Oral metagenome, whole genome shotgun sequencing project. | biome: Marine environment; feature: Marine mammal; material: Swab sample of the gingival sulcus; isolation source: swab sample of gingival sulcus... | reverse complement strand
CTCGCCCTTCGGGTCGGGGCAGAATGTTTCCCTCTCGGCGTTGTAAATGCTCGACATGACTTGTAGTGCCTTGCGCTTTACGCCTTGATAGGAAAACATTCTGCACACCGACAAAAAACAATATCTCGTGACTACACTATCTAAAGGCATTTGGGGCTTGTTGTTTATCATCTTCATCGTAAATCTTGAAAAATAATTCTTTGATGTCATAGGCTAATGCAAGTTCTGGGATTTGCTCCCGTACTAAACTGAGTGCAAAACACTCCTTTTCTGTTAAGCTATCAGGTCTTTTCAGAATAAGCCAACGAATAGATTTTTTAACATACAAACGTGCGTCTTTATCTAAGTTTATTTGATATTTTGCTTTTATCAGTGTTTGGGTTTAAAGATGTTAAATGTCTTTTCCTTTTATTTTTTTGACCCAAAAAACAAACTAATGCTATACTGGCGGGGAGTTTTTATGAAATTTTTATTTTTCATTGATTAATCAGGAGTTTTACAATGAAATCAAGAGCAGCTGTTGCCTTTGCGGCGGGCAAACCGTTACAGATTGTCGAAGTGGATGTACAAGATCCCAAAGCCGGTGAAGTGATGGTACGTATTACCCATACCGCACTGTGTCATACCGATGCCTATACCTTGTCAGGCGCGGATCCGGAAGGTGTTTTCCCTGCTATTTTAGGGCATGAAGGGGCGGGCATTGTCGTCAAAGTGGGTGAGGGCGTGACCAGTGTCAGGGAAGGTGATCACGTGATTCCCTTATACACGGCGGAATGCGGCCAGTGTAAATTTTGTCGATCGGGTAAAACCAATTTATGTTCATCGGTGCGTGAAACCCAGGGTAAAGGTTTAATGCCCGACGGCACGACCCGTTTTTCTTATCAGGGTCAACCGATTTATCACTATATGGGTACCAGTACTTTTTCCGAATATACGGTGCTCGCCGAAGTTTCCGTCGCCAAGGTCTCCCCCGAAGCCAATCCCGAAAAAACCTGCTTATTGGGTTGCGGGGTAACCACCGGTTTGGGTTCAGTCAGTAATGCCGCCAGCGTCACCAAAGGGGATAATATTGCTGTTTTCGGTCTGGGGGCAATCGGTTTGGCAGTCATTCAAGGGGCAGTTAAAGCAGGGGCTAATCGTATTATTGCCATTGACACTAACCCGGACAAATTTGAATTGGCCAAACAAATGGGAGCAACCGATTGTATCAATCCCCAAGCACTTGATAAGCCCATTGAACAAGCCATTATTGAAATGACCGATGGCGGCGTCGAATACAGCTTTGCCTGTGTGGGTAATACACGGGTAATGCGTCAGGCCTTGGAATGCTGTCACAAAGGTTGGGGGGAAAGCGTGATTATCGGTGTGGCTGCCGGTGGTGAGGAAATCTCTACCCGTCCTTTCCAATTGGTGACCGGCCGGGTCTGGCGCGGGACGGCATTTGGCGGTGTCAAAGGGCGCAGTGAGTTGCCGCAAATGGTCGAAGATTATATGCAAGGCAACCTTGACCTTGATCCTTATGTGACGCACACCATGCCTTTTACCGACATTAATAAGGCGTTTGAATTGTTGGAGCGTGGTGAGTCTATCCGCTCTGTGATGCACTTTTGATAGGGAAAGTGAAATGAAAAAAATAGAGAACTGGCAAAGTTTCGGTGGCGAGCAACACGTTTGGCAGAAGTCAAGCCTGTCCGGTGGTCTATTGGTTGTCGGGGCTGACCTGTAGTGAGCGTAATTTTATTGAAAAATCAGGGTTTCAACGCTATGCCGCCGAGTTGGGGTTGATTGTGGTTGCCCCGGATACCTCACCGCGGGGTGAAACAGTTGCCGATGACGAAAGTTATGATTTAGGGCAGGGGGCTGGATTTTATGTTAATGCCAGCCAAGCACCTTGGGACAAGCACTATCGTATGTATGATTATGTGGTGGGGGAATTACCCGAACTGATAAATAATCATTTCCCAACCAATGGCAAACAAAGTATTTGCGGGCATTCGATGGGCGGACACGGGGCCTTGATGATAGCTTTGAAAAATCCCGATAATTATTGTAGCGTATCGGCTTTTGCCCCGATAGTTGCTCCTACACAAGTGCCGTGGGGGCAAAAGGCACTCACCGCCTATTTGGGGGATAACCGTGAGGATTGGCAACAATGGGATAGCAGCGTTTTGTTGCAACAAGCAAAAAATCCACTGCCGATGTTGATAGAACAAGGCGTAAATGACGAATTTTTAACCAAAGAGTTAAGACCCGAATTATTAGAAAACGCCGCTGAAATAACCGGTGCTGATGTAACGATTAATCGCCGCGAGGGCTACGACCACAGCTACTATTTTATTGCCAGCTTTATTGGTGAGCACTTGGCTTATCATAAAAAAGCGCTAGGTAGTGTCGTCACGAGATGTTATTTTTTGCGATAGGTAGGCGGTTAGCAGACAAGGCAAAGCGCGCAGAGAACAGTTATTCATATTGTCAAGCGCTTTAACGCCGTATGATGACCGCCTGGCCTCGCCCTTCGGGTCGGGGCAGAATGTTTCTCTCTCTACGTTCGGATCTGCCTGATGGCGGGTGCAGGACGCATTGAATGTGTCTCTGTCTGCGTCATGTTTACTTTCACAGGGTACGCGTAAAATCATAATGACCTTGTCGCCTTTGTAAAAAACCAGCCAATATTGACCACAAATAAAAAATTAAGAAACCGATTTGACGATATGCTCGTATATTGTTGCACAGGTCTCTGTTAAAATATTTACCGTTGGAACGCCTGAAAAAAGTACATTTTTCCGGCGTTCCTGATGATAATTAAATGGTTATCTTATGTCATTACTTAAAAATTGCTTAATATGGGTGTGGTTGTTTACGCTGGCAGTTGTGCAGGCGGCGGGTGAGATTTTGCCTGCCGACAAGGTGTTTATACCGGCGGTTACCGGCGTGACGGAGGCACAAATTACCATTGATATTGATATTAAACCGGCCTACTATCTGTACCGGCAACGACTGTTTTCCGTGACCAGCGACGATATCACCATAACCGATGTGCGCTTATCAGACGGCATTGATAAAACCGATGCTTTTTTTGGTACGCAAAGTGTCTGGTACGGCGGTAAAAACACCGCCCGCATCGTCCTTGCTTATCATAACCCACAAGCATCCGGCACGGCAGCACTACGGCTGAAGTATCAGGGTTGTCAGGACGGAGTGATTTGTTATCCGCCACAGACGGTGACCTTGCCCGTGCAGCTGCCCGCTGTTGGTAAAAAAGACAAGCAACCGCCGGGTCAGGATTTATTTGCCAATAACGCTGCCAATAACGCGCCTGACTCGTTGTTTGCCGAAGAAAAAAACCGGAAAGTCCTGCCCGAGGAACAAGCCTTTCCCTTTTACCTTGAATTTTCAGACGACACCACCTTAACGCTACAGTGGAAAATGCCCGACGGTTATTATTTATACCGCGATAAAATCAAAATAAAAACGCCTAATGTGGCCGATATACAATTCAGTCCAAGTGAAACGCATTACGATGAGTTTTTTGGTGAACAAGCCATCTACCGAGGCGATAAAGGCATCGTCCAGGTGAATTTAAAGCAACAGCCAACCGAGCAATTTCTTAACCTGACGTTTCAGGGCTGCGCCGATAAAGGTATTTGCTATCCGCTAATGAAACACCGTGTGCAAATCGGTGCTGGCAAAGTACAAGCAGTTGCCTGGCAAAATGAGCTGGACAGTACCCGGAACAAGGTTGATAAAACGAGTCAGCCGACCAAGTTTTCCATTGCGAAAATAACCAGTAAATTCCAAGCCTTGATTGCCAGACTGACACGCGCTTTAACGCATAACAAGTGGGTGGGTTTTGCCTTGTTATTTTTGGCGGGTGTTTCCCTGTCTTTTACACCGTGCGTATTGCCGATGCTGCCGATTTTATTGGGTATTATCACCAACCAGCGTCAAATGAGTAAATCCAGATCGGCCGTACTGTCTTCGGCCTATGCTTTGGGCGTTGCCGTGATGATGGCGGTGTTCGGTTTGGTGGTGGCAAAAACCGGCATTAATTTACAGATTATTTTCCAAAAACCGCTGTGGTTGATACTGTTTGCCACGATTTTTATGCTGATGGGTGCGGCAATGTTCGGGATGTTCAATATCGCCTTGCCCAACCGCCTGCAAACTAAGATTTATCAATGGCAAAACCGTTTTCAAGACAGTAAAGTCAGCCATTTATTTATGGTCGGGGCGCTGTCAACCCTGGTGGTTGGTCCTTGTGTGGCGCCGCCGTTGGTGGCGGTGTTGGCCTTTATCGCCACCACCAATAACAGTGTCTTGGGGGCACTCTATCTATTTGCCTTGGGGCTGGGTATGAGTTTACCGTTGGTGATTTTTGCTACGGTTGTCACCACGGTCCCCAAAACCGGAGCGTTTTCACGTTTACTGACACGGGTTTTTGCTTTATTAATGTTTGCCGTGGGCCTGTGGTTATTATCGCGTCTATTACCGGGAGCGTTAGCCTTATTGTTGTGGGGACTGCTGATGTTTGTTGCGGCGTGGATATTTTGGCGTAGTGATTTTATCCAAGTCGTTGCCAAAAAAATGGCACAGGGTGTGTCGGTGGCGTGTTTGTTGCTGGGCATCACTTGGGCTGCCGGCGGTTTAATGGGCAACAGCAATCCGTTAAAGCCTTTTACCAAAGTGATGCAATTGTCCTTTCAAAACGTGGGCAGCCTGGCACAGCTGCAACAAATGATTGCCGACAGTCAACAACCGGTGATGCTGGATTTATATGCTGATTGGTGCGTCTCTTGTCATGAATTGGAGTACACCACTTTTACCGATCCTGAAGTGGCGGCGGCACTGCAGCAGCTCACTTTGTTAAAACTGGATATTACCGATAACAATGCCGAGCATCGGGAAATTTTAAAGGCATTGGGCTTGATTGGTCCGCCGGCGTTATTATTTTTCCAACAAGGTAAAGAAGTCAAGCGACACATCGGTGTCATTGGTCCCGAAGCCTTGTTGGCGGAATTGCAACGGATAGGAAATATGTAACGTCGTACTTAAAACAACCGCTTTAACCCTTGCGACAAAATAAAATACTGCCATAATTCCCTTATATCAATTAAACAGGAGCTTTTCGTGAAAAAATATTTTATACCGCTCGTATCGGCAACAGTAATCAATGTGGCCGTAGCTCAGTCGGATGTTTCGACATTTTTCCAGCAACTACAAACGTTTAACGCCAACTTTTCTCAGGTGGTCGAACAGGATGGTAAGGTCGTGCAAAGATCCACCGGCAAGGTCTGGCTGAAAAAACCGTTAAAATTCCGTTGGAACTATCAAACCCCCGACCCGATGCAATTGGTCAGCGACGGGCGACGGTTTTACCACTACGATATTGATTTGGCACAGGTCACTACCAAGCCGCTGAGTGAAATTACCAATACCGCATCAATGACATTGTTAAGTGATAAAAAGCGGCTTGATCAGGTATTTAACATTCAATCGTTCTCTGCTCCGGCGGTGAAAAAACGTTTTCCCAGATACGCTAAACAATGGCTGAAGAAAGCGATTTTGTTTTATCAGCTCACCCCGAAAAATAAAAACGTTAAAGACGGACAACCAAGTTTGTTGGTACTTGGATTGACAGCCAAACGCCGCTTAAACGTCTTTTATGCCGAAGACAATTACGGGAAAAATAACTTTATTTTCAGCAATGTCCAGCAAGGTGGAGCCATTGCCGATGCACAGTTTAATTTTAAAGCGCCGGCAGGCGTGGATGTGCTGGGACAGTAGTGCCCGGGCTAACAATATCAGGGTAATAATAGGCAGCAATGTTAGGGCAGCAATGTTAGGGCAGTGAAGTCAGTTGATGCCCGGTGGCGCGCTGTTTTGCCGTGTCGCCAATGCCGTGTTGATGCCGTATCAACGCTGTATCAATGCCGCACAATAACAGGGTCCGATGATAGTATGGGAATAAAGCAGTGATGGAAAGCGGTGACTTATTTATGCAGGACGGGGATTTTCGCCCGCTGGCGGAGCGTTTGCGCCCGAAACGTTTAGACGATTTTGTCGGGCAGTCGCATATTCTCGGCAAAACGTCGGCACTGCGGCAAAGCATCGAGGGTGGCAATATTCATTCGATGGTTTTATGGGGGCCGCCGGGATGTGGTAAAACCACCCTGGCCTCGATGCTGGCGGTTAGCGGTGAGTATAAACTGGTGAGGTTATCGGCGGTGGTCGTTGGTGTTAAAGAAGTCCGCAGCGAAATTGAAGCGGCCAAAAAACGCGCCGCGATGTTCGGGCAAAAAACCATTTTATTTTTAGATGAAGTACACCGTTTTAACAAAGCCCAGCAAGACGCCTTTCTACCCTATATCGAAGACGGCACCATTATTTTTATCGGGGCAACAACGGAAAATCCCAGTTTTTCCTTAAACAATGCCTTGTTATCCCGCGCCAGAACTTATGTCTTCAAACCCTTGGACCAGGCCGCTTTAAGCCATCTGACACAAAAAGCGGCTGACGAACTGGACATCGATATCGACAGCGAGAGTACGGAAAAATTGCTGTTGCTGGCTGACGGTGACGGGCGTAAGTTGATTAATTTAATTGAAACTACGGCCGCCGCTCAAGCGTCAAGCAAGCTGTCGTTTGCCCGGGCACTGCAGCAAAGTATTGAACATAATTTACGTCGTTTTGATAAGCAGGGCGATATCTTTTACGATCTCATTTCTGCCGTGCATAAATCCGTTCGCGGCTCCAACCCGCACGCTGCCATTTATTGGTTTTGTCGTATGGTGGATGGTGGTTGTGACCTGAATTATCTGGCCCGACGGTTGACGGTCATTGCCAGTGAAGATATTGGTAACGCCGACCCGCGGGCGTTGCCGTTGGCGATTGCCGGTTGGCAGGCCTATGAGCGTCTTGGTTCGCCCGAAGGCCATATTAATTTGGCACAGGTGGTGACTTATTTAGCCTGTGCAGCCAAAAGTAACGCCAGTTACAAGGCCTATCAAACCGCTTTGGCGGACGTCAGACAACAGCCCAGCCATCCGGTACCCAATCATTTGCTTAATGCCCCGACTAAGCTGATGAAAGAACTCAACAAAGGTAAGGGTTACCGTTATGCTCATGATGAGCCTAATGCCTATGCCGCCGGGGAAAATTATTTCCCTGATGAGATGCCGCCGCGTGAATATTATCACCCCAACCCACGTGGTTTGGAAATCAAAATCGCCGAAAAGCTGGCTTTATTAAAACAATGGGATAATAAAGCACAAAAATAAGCAAAATACACCGCTTATTGGGCAATTTGCCAATAGTCACCTTGTTGGGTGGCGGTCTGATTGGGCCGGCGTCTTAGTTGTTTGCCTTCCATGGTGTAAAAGATTGCCGGAATATGGTGTTTATCGGCAATGGGCAGTCCTTTATCAGCACCCAAACACAGCAGGGCGGTTGACCAGGCATCGGCATAAGTGGCATCATCCAATAAGACCGTGACGGCAACACTGTTATGTTCAACGGGTTTACCGCTACGCGGGTCTAAGATATGGCTGTATTGCTTACCGTTATCATCAAAATAATGCCGATAGGTACCGGAAGTCATAATCGCTGTCGGGCGTTTGCCTGTCAGGGTGATGACTTCATTGACAATTTGCTTGTTGGGCACAGGGCGTTCGACGCCAACCTGCCATTTTTTATCGTTCGGTTTTGTTCCTGCAACCAGCATTTCACCACCGATTTCCACCAAATAATGATTAATTTGTTGCTGTTCCAGCAGGCGGGCAATTTTTGCGACGGCATAACCCTGTCCGATGGCCGATAAATCCACCGTCAGTTCGCCACGGCTTTTGACAATGTGGTCCGCACCGCGTTGCAATTGGTTGAAACCGATATTTTTTAACGTGGCGGCAATGGTTTTTTCGTCGGGAATACGCAATTTGTCGTCGCTAAACCCCCAAATTTGCAATAACGGTTTAATGGTGGGGTCATAGCAATGCTGCGACTTTTGATAAACCTCGGCGGAGATACGCAGTACAGCCAAAATTTCTTTATCCACGGCGATGGCTTGTCGGGCGGTTTGGTTCCGGTTAAAGCGTTCAATTGCCGAATCATCGCGGTAATTTGACATTAACTTGTCAATACGTGCCAACTCTTTATCAATGGCTTGTTTTAATGCGGTGTTATCAGTTGCTTTGTCTGTCCAGAACTTAACGGTATAAGTTGTGCCCTGAGCGTAGCCCCTTAAAGTTTGTATGTTGGCAGGACGCTCGCAGGCCGACAAAAAAAACAGGGCAAAAACCGCAATCATGATACTTCTCATGGTAAAATGGTCCTTTTAAATATTTATTGAATAACAACGATGATTTTATCAAAATTTGGCGAAAAAATGACGCAAAAAAGCGGAATTTTACAATTAATGGATGATTTGGGTAATGCACTACAGTCCGATAAGCCAATTAATATGCTGGGTGGGGGTAACCCGGCGGTAATTCCCGCGGCCAACCGTATTTTTCAACAAGTGTTTCAGTCTTTGGGTGATGGTTTTCTTCACAGTGCAGGCAATTATTCCACCCCGCAGGGGGATAAAGCTTTTTTGCTGGCACTTGCCGATTTTCTTAATCGTCATTACGACTGGAATATTAGTGAGAAAAATATTGCCCTGACCAACGGTTCGCAAAACGCCTTTTTCTGTTTGTTTAATTTGTTTTCCGGGCGGTACAGTGATGGCAGCAGTAAAAATATCTTATTGCCACTGGCCCCGGAATACGTGGGTTATGCCGATGTTCATACCGAAGGCAATTACTTTGTTGCCGGTAAACCCGGCATTGAATTACTGGATTACACCACCGCGGCTGGTGAGGTCGTGGATGGTTTTTTCAAATATCACGTCGATTTTGCTACGCTGCCGATTGATGACAGTATCGGGGCAATCTGTTGTTCGCGTCCCACCAACCCGACGGGTAATGTCTTGACCGATGCGGAAATGGCAAAATTGGCGCGGCTGGCATCCGATAATAACATTCCGCTGATTGTCGATAATGCCTATGGTATGCCGTTTCCGTCAATTATCTTCGGTGACGCTACGCTCACGTGGGACAGCAATACCATTATGTGTTTGAGTTTATCAAAAATCGGTTTGCCGGGGCTGCGTACCGGGATTGTGGTAGCAAATGAAGCGGTGATTCAGGCGCTTTCTTCACTCAATGCTATTGTTAATCTGGCCCCGACCCGGCTGGGAGCCGCCATTGCTGCGCCGTTGTTACAAGATGACCGCATGAAAACACTGGCCGAGGAGCATATTCGCCCGTTCTACCGGCAAAAAGTCGATTATGCCATTCGCTTGTTAAAAGAGGCGTTTGCCGATATCCCATTGAAAATTCACCACCCCGAAGGGGCGATTTTTCTGTGGTTGTGGTTCCCGGAGCTGCCGATAACCACGTTTGAGTTATATCAACAATTAAAATCCGCCGGTACCATTATTTTACCCGGCGAATACTTTTTTCCGGGGACAGACAATCTTGCCGCTTATCGTCACGCCCACGAGTGTATTCGCATGAGCTATGCCCAAAGCGATGAAACCCTGCAAAAAGGCATTGCGCAAATGGCTGAGTTCGTGCGTCGTGCTTACGCTTAGGGCCGTTGTCGTTTGCATCGCCGCCGGTTGGTTTATTTCGCCAATATATCGGGTGAAAAAGTGATGTTTTGCGTCAATTTTTTTTATGTTGCTAAATTTACGGCTTATTTACTTGACATTCCGCTGGATTGACGGTATCGTTACGTCCCTTTAAACCTCAATGGCAGCCTCGATGGGGCTGGAAAGGGTTGTTTGTATTAATCTCAGTATTTGTTAACTATTTTATCTTGGAGTAAAAACTAAATGGCAACTATAAACCAATTAGTGCGCAAGCCAAGACAGAGCAAGGTCGAGAAAACCAATGTGCCCGCTTTGAAAGCTTGCCCACAACGTCGTGGCGTATGTACACGTGTATATACCACGACACCGAAAAAGCCTAATTCTGCCGCCCGTAAGGTGGCCAGGGTTAGATTAACCAGTGGTTATGAAGTTTCCGCCTATATCGGCGGCGAAGGTCATAACCTGCAGGAGCACAGTTTGGTGCTGATTCGCGGTGGTCGTGTAAAAGACTTACCGGGGGTGCGTTACCATATTGTCCGGGGCAGCTTAGATACCTCCGGGGTGCAAGATCGTAAACAAGGCCGTTCTAAGTACGGCGCTAAGCGACCTAAGTCGTAATTATTAACTAGAGGTTGAAATACTATGCCTAGAAGAAGAGAAGTTCCTGTACGCGAAATCTTACCAGATCCGAAGTTCGGAAGTACTGTTGTTGCCAAGTTTATGAACATGGTGATGGTGGATGGTAAAAAATCTGCTGCTGAGAAGATTGTTTATCGCGCGTTAGAATCAGTGGTCGCCAACAAAGGTGGCGAGCCGACTGAAGTATTGGAAAAGGCATTGGAAAATGTGCGTCCGTCGGTTGAGGTTAAATCTCGCCGTGTTGGTGGTGCGACATATCAGGTTCCAGTGGAAGTTCGTGCGGTTCGGCAAAATGCTTTGGCGATGCGTTGGTTAATCGAGGCCGCCCGTAAGCGTGGCGAAAAATCGATGGCCGCCCGTTTGGCAGCCGAATTAGGTGATGCCATTGAAGAGCGCGGTGCAGCGGTTAAAAAGCGTGATGATACGCACAAAATGGCGGAAGCAAACAAAGCCTTTGCTCACTTCCGTTGGTAATAGGAGAAGGATATGGCACGTAAGACTGACATCAGTAAATACCGTAATATCGGTATTGTTGCCCACGTGGATGCAGGTAAAACCACCACGTCGGAGCGTATTTTATTTTATACGGGTTTGTCGCACAAAATCGGTGAAGTGCACGATGGTGCGGCGACGATGGACTGGATGGAGCAGGAGCAAGAACGGGGTATCACCATTACTTCGGCTGCCACCACCTGTTTTTGGCAGGGCATGGACCAGCAGTTCCCGCAACACCGTATCAATATTATTGACACCCCGGGACACCGTCTGGCGTCAAGCCAACAAATATGATGTTCCGCGTATGGTATTCGTCAATAAGATGGACCGTGCCGGGGCCGACTTTATGATGGTGGTTGAGCAGTTGAAAAAACGCTTGGGTGCCAATGCGGTACCGATGCAGCTACCCGTGGGCGCAGAGGACCACTTCACCGGTGTGGTTGATTTGATTAAAATGAAATACATCAACTGGAACGAAGAAGACCAGGGAATGACTTTCACTTATGAAGACATTCCTGCCGATATGCAGGCTGATGCCGAAGAATGGCATGCCAACTTGGTCGAAGCCGCTGCTGAAGCCTCTGATGAGTTAATGGAAAAGTACTTAGAAGGTGAAGAGCTTAGCGAGGCAGAAATTAAACAAGGTCTGCGTGCTCGCACACTGGCTAACGAAATTGTTTTAACCTGCTGTGGTTCAGCCTTTAAAAACAAAGGGGTACAATCGGTACTGGATTCTGTTATCGAATATTTGCCGTCACCGGTTGAAGTAAAAGCCATTAAGGGTGAAGGTGAAAATGGTGAGGAAATCCGTTGTGGTTCTGATGATGATGAGCCATTTGCCGCCCTGGCATTTAAGATTGCTACTGACCCGTTTGTCGGCACATTGACTTTTATCCGTTGTTATTCGGGTATTTTACAGGCCGGTTCAACCGTCCTTAACTCGGTTAAGCAGAAAAAGGAACGTGTTGGCCGGATGGTGCAGATGCATTCCAATTCTCGTGAAGAAATCAAAGAGTGTTTGGCGGGTGATATTGTTGCCTGTATCGGTTTAAAAGATGTAACAACGGGGGAGACTTTATGTGATCCGGCACGTCCTGTTGTTTTGGAGCGTATGGAATTCCCGGATCCGGTCATCTCGATTGCGGTTGAGCCAAAAACCAAAGCCGACCAGGAAAAAATGGGGGTGGCTTTAGGTAAATTGGCCCAGGAAGATCCATCATTCCGGGTGCAAACCGATGAAGAAACCAACCAAACCATTATTTCCGGTATGGGTGAGCTGCACCTGGATATCATTGTTGATCGTATGCGTCGTGAGTTCGGGGTGGAGACCAGTGTCGGTGCACCACAAGTTTCTTACCGTGAAACGATTAAAGGCAGCGTTGAGCAAGAAGGTAAATTCGTTAAGCAATCCGGTGGTCGCGGTCAATACGGTCACGTGTGGTTGAAGATTGAGCCGCAAAAGCCAGGTACCGGTTATGAGTTTGTTAATGAAATCGTTGGTGGGGTGGTGCCGCGCGAATACATTCCAGCGGTTGATAAAGGCGTGCAAGAGCGTATGGCCTCAGGCGTGATCGCCGGCTTCCCGGTGGTCGATGTTAAAGTCACCTTGTACGACGGTTCCTACCATGAGGTGGACTCTAACGAATTGGCCTTTAAGATGGCAGCATCAGATGCTTTCCGCAAAGGGGCAGTCGCTGCCGGTGCAGTACTGCTTGAACCGATTATGAAGGTTGAAGTCGTTACCCCGGAAGAATATATGGGGGATGTCATGGGCGATTTGAACCGCCGCCGCGGTATGGTGCAAGGTATGGAAGATCGTTCCATGGACAAAGTGATTAACGCTGAAGTGCCGTTGGCTGAAATGTTCGGTTATGCCACCTCGGTGCGTTCATTGTCACAAGGCCGCGCCAGTTATTCAATGGAGTTCTTAAAGTATGCCGAAACCCCGGCAAACGTTGCCGAAGAAGTTATTAAAAATTCACAAAAGTAAATAGTTAGGAGTATAAAATGTCTAAAGAGAAGTTTGAACGCAATAAGCCCCACGTCAACGTGGGTACAATTGGTCACGTTGACCACGGTAAAACCACGCTGACCGCCGCCTTAACCAAGGTGATGGCGGAGCAGCATGGCGGTGAGTTTAAAGACTACAGCCAAATCGACGGGGCACCGGAAGAACGCGCTCGTGGTATCACCATTTCAACGGCACACGTTGAGTATGAATCCGAT
>PDWI01007645.1_pt1 | contig 12988 bp, 11 predicted proteins | sample 1430891 | NCBI WGS metagenome assembly PDWI01 (sample SAMN01162508, study PRJNA174530) | Oral metagenome, whole genome shotgun sequencing project. | biome: Marine environment; feature: Marine mammal; material: Swab sample of the gingival sulcus; isolation source: swab sample of gingival sulcus... | reverse complement strand
GTTACTTATATTTTACCACAAACCTTGAGGAGATATTTAAATTTAGAGAGAAAAAAATACCGTATTTATGCGGATTTTGGCATTTCGCAAATGCCTATATCATAAGAATATGTAAAAGGAGTTTTTTGATAGAAAAATTTCCACTTGCCATTAAGCAGTTTATACCTTCCAGACTCTGTCTTATTTGCTCGTATCGATTCTCCTGTACTTTTATAAGAACAGTAAAAAGGCCTAGTTAAAAGCCTATTTCTTTGTAATATTTTATTATTTCTAAAATCAACATTTTTATAATCCAAGATATTTTTCATATTTAACCTCTAAATTAATTTTGACTTAATTCTATTTCATAATCAAGTAAAATTTACTATAATTTTACTTGAAAATCAAAAAAATCCTCTAGGATTATCTAGAGGACTTTATTTCTATTGATTTATCCGTTTAATTTTACCTTTTTAACAATCATATTTCCAAGTATACCACCTAGAACTAAGAATGCAAAGAATATCCAACCTGATAAAGAAAGGTTAGCTATTGGTGTATAAAGTGCTCCTACGTTACATCCGTTTGAAAATCTAGTTCCAACACCCATTGCAAGTCCACCAAGAGCATAGAATATAGCTTGTTTGAATGTGATTTTAAGCTCTGAAGTAACCATTTCAGTAAATCTGCTAGCAGTTAATAAGTAAACCATAGTACCTACTATTATACCAAAGTTTTGAACATTTATTGGATGTGCAAAAAATGGCATTGCAAATACTTTTGCTGGCTTTAATGTATATGCCGCTAGTGCTTCTGGTGAAACTCCAAAAATCATTAAGAATTTACCAAACCAAAATCCGTAAGGAGTAGATGCTCCCCAACCCATCTTAGTAACACCCATAAGAAGTGTAAATAAGATAGCTAAAACAAAGGCTGCTCTTGTTAGAGTCCAAGGTTTAACAAATAACTTATAGCATACACTTTCATCAGCTTCATCTAAGATGTCAGCACTGCAAGCATTTGCCTTACACTGCATAGCTTCACTTCCACAAGCACTGTAAGTGCCTTCTGCTTTTCTTTTCTTTTCATACCAAAGAGATATAAGTACAACAATTACACAGAATATTCCAGTAAGAACCATAGCACCAAGATATCCATCAAGACCGTCAAACTTGAATAAGTCTGGTAAAAAAACTCCGCCACGTTTAGCAAAAGTTTCGCTAGTAAACCATGATTTTCTTACAAGCGGACTTGTCTTTTGAATTGGGAAAGCCAAGAAGACACCCATTCCAAAGAAGAATAAAGAAATAAGACCTCTTGGTAGTGCTGTAACTACGTCTGTTAAAACTCCAGATGCACAGCATGATGAAAATGACATACCGATACCAAACAAAATACCACCGATCAACAAACCGAGATTAATTGGATTAATCCATAATTTGTAAGCTGTAGCATCTTGGAAGATAAGAAATGCTGTAGAGAGCAAGGCGGTTACAAAAAACATAAGAGCCAAAGTTCTCATAAGTTTAGTAGAACCATTCCTATAAGCTCTATTTACACTTCCTGCAAATCCAGTGTACCCTCTAGTAAGTGTGTACCCTAAAGCCATACCTATTACAAGTCTAAAGAATAGAATGTTTTTGGCAAGCATAGTTTTACCCATAATTAAGGCGATAATAACTAATGCTATACCTAAATATTTTTCAAATGATTTCATATTGTTCTCCTTTTACAATATATTTTATAGTCAAATCAATAGTAGAATATATTAAATTAATTGTCAAGCATTAATTTAAAAAAATTTTAATATTTTTTTATAAATATTTTAAATTTTGAAAAAATTTTCAAAATTTAAAGTGCGCTTATCAAAAAGCTGAAAAGCACACTTTAAATCACATCATAATAATATATTTTTACTAATTTTTCTTATTTTTCTTAAATAGCAATGCAGCTAGTCCGACTATTATAGCAGCCAAAACTACTATTAGAGCAATATATATACTATCTAAACTAGAACTGCTATCATTATTTTGACCATTATCTACTTTACTATCATTATTATTATCTTCTTTTGACTTAGATTGTTCATCATTTTTAGCTTCTTTATTCGATTCGTTTTTAACTTCTTTTTCATCTGAGACCTTAGTAGATACTTCTGCTTTAGTCTCGGTACTAGCTTGTGTTTTGCTTTCACTACTTAGCGTTTGACTAGTACTAGAAGCTTCACTCTGACTTTCACTGCTCGTCTCGCTTTCACTCATAGTCTCTGTCTCACTTTCGCTACTTGACTCACTTTGACTTTCGCTACTTGACTCACTCGCACTCGTAGGTTCTATTTGTCCCTCTAAAGACATTAGAACAATAGAGCCTGTCAAATTTTCGTAATTAGGATTATCTGGCACAAAAGTCCAATCATAAGAAACGTTATTTTCTACTACGGTATCTTCTGGTAAATCCCAAGTTAATGTGCCAGAAAGTGTTATGCCATCCTTTCTTAAATTTGCATCCGCCAAAGTTTTACCTTCTTCAGTAATTCCATCATATGCAACATTACCAGTTACTGTAGCTTTATTAATCTTAATATTTACAATTTCTTTAGCATCTCTAAAATGTGTGTCATCTGGTTCAAATAAAATTTCTATATTATATTCTCCAGCAGAAATTATTGGATCGATGATTTGTTCAAAAGCAAATGTGCCCTCAACAAGTCGACTTGAATATTCTGCCCTTGGATTAATATCATCCATTGTAACAGTATTACCATCATAAGTTTTTTCAAAATCATCTACTATTATTATTGGCTTTTTTAATACGGATTTTGCATATACTATATATTCAAAATTATCATCAAAGTTAAAAGAAGTATTTTTTCCTACTGATATTCTTTTAGAATCGCCTTTTTTTACATAATAATCATCATTAAAAGAAAGAACTTTTAAATCCTTTAAACCGGAAAACTTAATATACTCTACTTTACTAGGCTTATTAAAATCAAATGCTTTAACAGCACTTACATCAGTATTATTAGAAGCATTCTTAAGTATTATTCTCTTATTCATACCAGAACAATTATGAAACATTCCATTAATTTTTCTAACTTTTTTTAAATCAAAAACGACATTTTGGTTAAATGATTTTGCAGAATTAAATATATAAGACATATCAACGACATTAGTGGTTTTAAACTTACCTCCTAAAGACTGATTAAAATTAGAAGCATCTGCAAACATTGCTGTCATAAATTTTACACTACTAGTGTCAAATTTATCTCCAAGTGGCTGATTAAATTTCTTTGCAGAAGCAAACATATTTCCCATATCTGCAACATTAGATGTATCAAAATGTTCACCCAAAGCTTGATTAAAATTACTAGCACTCGAAAACATTCCGTGCATATTACTTACTTTATTAGTATAAAATCTATCACCTAAAGGCTGGTTGAATTTTTTTGTTTTTGAAAACATATAAGCCATCGAATAAACATCCCTAGTGTCTACTTGAGTTTCACCATTTGAGTTTACAAAAAATATTCTCCCATCAAAAAGCTCAAAAAGATTAGAAGAATTAAGAGGTAGATATATCATTCGATTAGCACCTTCCGCTTTAAATTCTATATCGTAATCTTCTTCTCCCGTCCATGCTGTTATATCGCTATCATTAGCCCTTTTCACCATATTTTCCCACAAGTTTTTTTCTATGCGGCCAAAGCCATGAATTAAAAGGCGCTTGCCCTGTTCATCATAGGTAGCATAAACAGTGCTTATACCACTTTCTCCGCCAAGAACAAAATTATTAAGTTCTTCTACTCTCGCATTTGCATTCATTCTACCTTCAAAAAACAATAAAGAAAAAACAAATATTGCTACGAAAATCTTACTATACTTATATTTCTTGTATAACATAATTTTACCTCCTCATTATTTTGCATATAAATACATTTCCCTCTCCAATTTAATATTAATACAATTTAAGATAAAATTCCATAATTTTTAATATTTTTAACATTTTTGTTAGTTAAATGTAATATTATACTACCCTCAAATTAAATTTATGTTAGCTTAATTAAATTTTTACGTTATATAAAAGTTTTTGCTACACACAAATCCGATTTAGATTCTATCACAATTGTCTCCAAGCCACTTATCTTTTTCTATACTGTAGGGCAATCGGATTTTGCTAGAACCTTCAACATACATTTTAAACTTGGGTTAGTATTAATTCTCGCTTATGTGAACAATAATAAAAAAATAGCCACCTTCACAAGTGACTATTTCAGTATTTTTTCATTTTTCTATAAATAATCTTTCTCGCATTTGCGACTAAGATTTGCAAATATTATATTAATCAACCATTTTACCAATGTAAGGTAAATTTCTATATTTTTGTTCTACATCTAATCCAAATCCCAATACAAATACATCTGGAACTTGGAAACCACAGTATTTAACTTCTACGTCAACAACTCTTCTGCTAGGCTTATCTAATAATGTGCATACTTCTATGGAATTTGGTTTTCTATCCCAAAGTATGTTTATAAGATAACTTAAAGTATTTCCACTATCTATAATATCTTCAATGATTATAATATCTTGTCCCTCAATTGGCTCATCCAAATCTTTAATAATCTTTACTATACCACTTGAAACCTGCTCGTTTCCGTAGCTAGAAACAGCCATAAAATCAAGTTCAACTGGCACATCTTCATCAATGTTCATTGATAACTCTGTAAGGAAGTATATTCCGCCTTTTAAAACGCATATTAATTTAACGGTCTTTCCTTGGTAATCTTCTGAAATCTGTTTTCCTAATTCTTTAATTCTTTTAAATAACTCCTCTTTTGGTATCATTATTTCGATATTGCTCATTGATTTTCTCCTATATATTCTATTTCTAATATTTTTTTGCTATCAGAACTTACCTTATACTCTTCGCCAATCCTATAACCAACTACCCATGCTACACTATTTCCAGAACCTAGAAGATAAACACTATCCCTATCATCATAAGGTATTTTTTCATCAATAAATAATTTTTTAATTGATTTTTTTCCACCTTTGATACTTATATAATCTTTAACTTTTCTAGACCTTAAAAAAATAGTCCTTTTAAATTTATCATAATCAAAGTATTTTTTAAAGGCTTTATTAGGAATTTTTTCATATTTATTATAAAATTCTTCCCTACTTAAAACATTAATAATAAATTTACCATCAATGTTCAATTTTTGAACAATACCTTCCTTATCTATATAGTATTCTTTTATCGCATTATCATCAAAAATATCAAATTTAAAAACAAGCTTATTATAAACTCTTGAAACAATTATATTATTTACAAGATTAATTCTTCCATTTTCACTTTTAGAAAGCCCTATTACATCATTAACATTTATAAAGCTAATATCTTTTAGTGATGGATAAAGGTCAAAAATACATCGCCTTACGAGTCTTCTTTGTATGGCTAGTGATAAATCAACAAAACCTTTTAAATCAAGACTTATTTTATCATTCTCTTTTAAGACTAATTCGTTATACTTTTTCTCAACATAATCATTTAAAAAATCTTCATCAGCCTTTATAAGTTTAGACATTTCGTGTATTTTCTTATTGCTATCTACTCCTAGTTCCCTATCGATATAAGGTATTATATCCTCTCTAATCTTATTTCTGCTGTATTTAGTATCAAAGTTAGAGCTATCAGTCACAAAGTCTATCTCGCGGCTTTTAAGAAAATCAATAAGCTCCTTCTTCCTATAGTCTAAAAGAGGTCTAAGATAATTTCCTTGTCTTTCTTTCATACCTATGAGACCAGAAAGACCTGTACCTCTTAAAATGTGAAAAAGTACTGTTTCACTTTGATCTTCTAGATGATGTCCTAAGGCAACTATGCAAGATAATTCTTTAGCTTTTTTATCAAAGAATTCGTATCTGTGCTTTCTAGCTATCTCCTCCAACGACTTTCCAGATTTTTTATAAACCGATTTATCAATAGTAAAAAAATAAGCCTCTACATTTAGCTTATCAAGTAATTTTTTTACGTATTTTTGCTCTTCGTCTGATTCTTCACGTATAGAGTGATTTATATGAAAAGCTAGTACATCTATATCCATTTGTTTTTTTACTTCTAATAAAATCATTAAAAGTGCGACTGAATCCGCACCGCCTGACAAGGCAACTGCAACTCTTTCGCCCTTTTTAAAAATGCCTTTATTAATAATATCTTGAACAATTTCCATTTTACTCACTCACATCTATAAGTATTTCATCAGGATATATCAAACCGAATTTTGTTCTTCCTACATTTTCTATGTACTCTCTACTATTGATGTTTTCAAATTCTTTTTCTAACTCTAGTCTTCTCTCTTTCGCTGCATCTATCTCCCCGCTAAGCCTTTCTATCTCCGCCTTATTTTTAAGGTCTTTTCGATAAGAATCGCCAATGCGAACTATGCCAATTGTAATTAATAAAATTAGCACAAATACAACGAATAAAAATGCACCAGTATTAGAATCTTTTTTATTCTTCATAGTTAACCTTATAGATAATTAAACATATCCTTAGAATCTTCTTTTTTAGTGGTATCAGCAAGTTTAAGTACTTCAGCCCTAACGACCTTGTTACCAAAACTTATTTCTATTATATCACCAACAGCTACTTTAGTCGATGCTTTAGCCACTTTTTCATTTATTTTAACTCTGCCGGCACTACAAGCACTAGAGGCAACTGTTCTTCTTTTTATCAATCTTGATACCTTTAAAAATTTGTCAATTCTCATATAAGTTCACCATTTTTGTTTTTTTACTTATAAAAACAGAAATCCACACTTTAAGTGCAGATTTCTACTTTCAAATTACTTGTTTACAGCATCTTTTAAAGCTTTACCAGCTTTAAATTTAGGTGCTTTAGAAGCTGGGATAACGATCTTTTCTTTAGTAGATGGGTTAACACCAGTTCTCTCTTTTCTCTCAGAAACATCAAATGTTCCAAATCCAACTAATTGGATTTTTTCACCTTTTGCTAATGATTCAGTAATTGCTTCGATTGTTGCCACTAAAGCTTTCTCCGAATCCTTTTTGCTTAATTCGGCTTTCTCTGCTATAAGTGTTACTAATTCAGATTTGTTCATAAATAGCTCCTCCTCTTTCATTTTTTTTAATAAAGTTATTTTGAACAACATTATATATTTTCTAAATAAAATAAATAATCTTTAAATACTACAAATCTATTTATAAACGTTTCGTAGCTCTTTGTCAAGCAAATATTAGATATTAATTAAAAATATTTGCATTTTTTTAAAAAAATATTAAAATTTAAACGTTTTTACTCCACTTAGTAAATTTTTGTAAAAAATCAAAAAACTATAAATTTATTCTATTTTTGAAATTTCAAATAGTTTTTTTATAAATTTTTCACTTTCTGATAACTCATCTTTATATGTATCTAAACTTAAAATAAAACAAGAAATTTCACCTGGATGAAACTTAAGTCTTCTCCCAAAACCTAAAATAAATTCCATTATTTTATCAGATTTTATAGGGGCAGTATTTAGTAAATGAACTTCAATATTTCCATTTCTACCCTTAATTTCAGTTATTTTCAATTGTTTTGCTTGTGCTTTTAAACTCGCTATCCTTAGTAAATTATTTGTTGACTTTGGTATATCACCAAACCTATCAACTAGTTCGTCCTCTAAATCAATCATATCGTCAAAAGAATTAATCAAAGCTATTTTTTTATAAATATCAATTTTTTCTACTTCACTACTAATATATGAGCTAGGTATAAAAGCATCTACTTTTAGTTCAACATTGCAATCAATATTTTCCTCTCTCGGCTTGTAATTATCGTCTTTTAGCTGTTTTACCCTCTCTTCTAGCATCTGAGCATAGAGCTCATAGCCAATGGCAGCTAAATGACCGCTCTGGCTTTGTCCAAGTATGTTACCAGCCCCTCTAATTTCTAAGTCTTTCATAGCAATCTTGTATCCTGCACCAAATTGCGTAAACTGCTTAATAGCTTCCAGTCTCTTGCTGGCTTCCTCTTTAAGTATTACATCTTTCTTGTACATAAGATAGGCAAATGCCTCTCTGTCCGAACGTCCAACCCTACCTCTAAGCTGATATAGTTGAGATAAACCGAGTCTATGTGCATCATCTATTATAATTGCATTTACATTGCTTATATCTAATCCAGTTTCAATAATAGTAGTTGCGACTAAAACGTCTATTCCACCATTAATAAACTCTATCATAACATTTTCAAGCTCTCTTTCACTCATTTTTCCGTGAGCAAAAGTAACTCTTGCTTCAGGCACTAATGTACTTACTTTATAAGCTACTTGGTCGATGTCTTTAACTTTATTATATACATAAAAAACCTGACCTCCACGTTTTAGCTCTCTGCTTATCGCATCTTTAATGATTTCATCATTTTTTTCAAGTACGTAAGTTCTAACTGGCACTCTGTCATGCGGTGGCTCCGTTAAAACACTCATATCCCTTATTCCAACGAGGCTCATATGCAATGTTCTAGGAATTGGGGTCGCAGTAAGTGTCATAACATCTACCGTATTTTTCATTTCCTTAATTTTTTCTTTATGCTTTACTCCAAACCTTTGCTCCTCATCTATTATCAGAAGCCCTAAATCCTTGAAATTAACGTCTTTCGACAAGATTCTATGTGTACCTATAACAATATCTACACTTCCCTTCTTAAGCCCTTTAACGGTCTTAGCTTGCTGCTTCTTAGTTCTAAAACGTGAAAGCAGTTCAATATTTATAGGATAATCCTTCATTCGCTCTACGAAGTTGTTATAATGCTGTTGAGCAAGTATAGTAGTAGGCACTAAGTATGCCACCTGTTTATTGTTTCCTACCGCCTTAAATGCCGCTCTAATTGCTACCTCAGTCTTTCCATAACCTACATCACCACAAATAAGTCTATCCATTATCTTGGAGGTTTCCATATCCCTCTTAGTGTCCTCTATTGCATCTAGCTGATCCTTTGTTTCTTCATAAGGAAAAGCCTCCTCAAACTCTCTTTGCCACACTGTATCCTCAGAATAAACGAAACCCTTTAAGGCACTTCTTTTAGCATATAACTCCACCAGTTCACTAGCTATCTCATCAATCGCCTTTTTAACTCTAGTTTTTGTTTTCTTCCATTCATTTGAAGAAAGTTTATTAAGCCTTGGCTTTCTGCCTTCTTTACTAAGATATTTTCTAATAACGTCCATGCTGTTAATATCTATGTATAAATTATCATTACCAGCATAATTTATCTTAACGTAATCTTTTTCAATATTCTCTACTGTTATTCTTTCAATAGTATCAAAGACACCAATTCCATAATCTTCATGAACAATGTAGTCACCAACTTTTAAATCTGCAAAGTTCTCTATCTTTTCTCCATCTTTAATTCTTTTTCTTTTTCTATCTTTTTTCTTAGTAGAAATATCTGTTTCAGTTAAAATAACATATTTAAGACTAGGAATGTCATAGCCGCTACTAATAGCTCCATTTGTTATAAGAACAGAACCCTGAGACAAATACATTTCTTCATCTTTACTAGTGTATGCACTAATTCCATTTTCTTCAAGCATTGTTGCAAGTCTCCTCGCCCTAGTCATTGAAGGTGAAAGCAATACTATTTTATAGCCATTTTTTATGTACGTTTTTAAATCGTTATCAAGTTGGTCATACTTATTATGATATGGTTCTATGCTCCTACTAAAAACTTCAAAAGTTTGTTTTACTTGTACTAAATCAGTTTTACTAAATGCTGTGCTTAGGAGTAAATTTTGTTTTTTATCAAGGCTATGAGCTACCTCTCCATAATCAAAGATAACACTCATCTGCTTGCGGAGAACTCGTCCATTTGAATATCTGCTAGACATACTCTCCCTGTACTCGCCTATAACAAAATCTAATCGTTCTTTAATTCTATTTGGCTCATCTATAATTACAATCTCAGCATTTATAAAATCGAGAACAGAAATGAGTTTATTATAATAGTAGCATATACTTCCCTCTATGCCGTTAAAATTAAACCCGCTGGAAATATTTACTAAATTTTCTTCATAATGCTCTAACAAATTTTGTCTTGCCTCGTCGTCATTTAGCTTTTTGTAGCTATCATCATAATCAGACTTTAGTCTTTCTAATGCAAAATCTATATTTTTATCATCAATAACAAACTCACTAGCAGGATAAATCGTTAATTTTTCGTGCTTCCTATTACTTCTTTTGGTCTCTATATTTACGTCGCGTATGCTATCTACCTCATCATCAAAAAACTCAATTCTAAACATTGTATCCTCTGTAACAGGAAAAATATCCAAAATTCCACCTCTGACTGTAAACTGTCCCTTGCCCTCGACTATTTCAACACGTTTATAGCCTATTCTAAGCAAATCTCTACCTAAAGTAGACATAGCTATCTCCTTGCCAAGTTCAAGCTCATATATGCCTTTTTTAAAGTGTTCTAAGGGCATTAATTTATCTAGGAGAGCATCAGCGGACATAACAACTGTAATGTTTTTGTTTTCTATTAATTTTTTAAAAATATTTATCCGCCTGTAAGCTATATCATTACTATGAACATCTGCAAAATAAAAAATTACATCCTTTGCGGGGTAATAGACTGCATCTTCTCCGTTAAAATTAAGATCACTTACCATTCTCTTGGCACTTGATTCATTATGAGTAATTACTATTTTGTTTTTACTCTCAGCAATAGCAGAAATAAAACTAGCTTTCAAAGAATCAACCATACCACTAATTAATATTTTGCTTTGTTTTTTTTCTATTTTTTTGTTCACATGCAAAAATGCCTCTAGTTCTTGTAGAGGCTCTTTTAAAACCTTGTTTTTAAAACTCATTTCAAATCTTCCTATTTTTAGGGAAGGAAATAATATTTATAACTTCCTTCCCTAGCTAGTGTTTACTTTATTTTAATAATTTAGGGTCTAGTTCTATGCTTTTATCCTCATCTACTTTATTTCTTTTTTTTATATCTTCTTTAAGGATTGTATAAAAAGCTGCAAAAAGTGGTATTCCAATCAAAATACCAGCTACACCAAACAAACCATTTCCTACGACCACAACAACCATTATCCAAAATCCTGAAATACCCATTGCATCACCAACGACTCTCGGATATATTATATTTCCCTCTACCTGTTGCAAGGCTATTATATATGGTAAAAATAGTGCTGCTTTCATTGGATTTAAGGCAAGAAGTAATAAAAATGAAGGTATCGCTCCAATATATGGCCCAATTATCGGAATTACATTTGTAACACCGATTAGGAAGCTTATTAGCAAGGCATAATCAAACCTAAATATAGTCATCAAAATATAACTCAAAACTCCGAGTATAAAACCTTCAAATATTTGACCCTTAATAAAAACTTCAAATGATTTATCTAACTCTTTTAAATATCTTCTCGTTCTACACATAAACTTCTTGGATAAATAAGTGTCACAAACCTGACTTAAAGCATTTTTAATATCCTCTTTTCCAAATAGCATATATATTGATATGGCTAGTGCCATAAACATTGTATATACACCAGATACGGCAGATGAAAAGAATGAGCCTACATCACTAACAAAAGAATTAAGGTAACTAGTAAACGACTTGAAAAAAGTCTCTACTATAGTATCGTACTCAATCTTAAATCCTGTTAAATCTTTTACGTAATTTGGCAAGTTATCAAAAAACTTAATAGCAGAGTTAATTATATCTTGTAATTGGCTACTTAAAGCAATAATATTCTGTGTAAGACTAGGAACGACAATTCCTACGGTAAAAGCTAGAAAAGCAAGCACCGAAATAATAGTTAATAACACCGAAAGAAGTCTTTTCGTCGATTGTTTTTTCACCTTGTGAAATAATTTTCTTTCAAAAATTTTCATTGGTATATTTAATAAATAAAAAATTATAAAACCTATGGTAATAGGCGATAAAATTTTTCCTAAATTTGATAATTGAGTCAAAAAACTTGTAAAATTATTAAAAATATGATACAAGGCTATACTTAAAAAAACTATAATAATAGTTGGTAATAGACTTTTTGTTTTTTTATCCATAGTTTACTCCTGCATACAACAAATAAAGGTTAAACCATTAATTAATATCTTAGTTTAACCTTCATCATTTTATAATATTAAAAATTGAAACTTATGCTCTTGATAAATACTCACCTGTTCTAGTATCAATCTTAAGTTTATCTCCGATATTTACAAATAAAGGTACGTTTAAAGTAGCTCCTGTTTCAACAGTTGCAGGCTTAGTAGCACCCTGAGCAGTATTACCAGCAACACCTGGTTCTGTTTCAGTTACCTCTAATATAACGTTAAGTGGTGGCTCTACCCCAAATACTTGTCCATTATGTGAAAGCATTTTAACAGTTTCAGTTTCTTTAACGAACTTAAGGCTATCACCAAGAGTATCAGCATTAAGAGCTATTTGCTCATAAGTATCATTGTCCATAAAGTGGAACAATTCACCATCACTGTAAAGATATTGCATATCTTTTCTTTCGATATGTGCATTCTCAAACTTTTCATTTGGTCTAAATGACTTCTCAACTACTGATCCAGTCTTTAAATTTTTAATTTTTGTTCTAACAAAGGCAGCACCTTTTCCAGGCTTAACATGTTGAAACTCAACAATAACATAAATTCCGCCCTCAAATTCAATAGTTACACCGTTTCTAAAATCTCCAGCAGATACCATCTGTTTCCTCCATACTTTTTTTATAAATTATAACATAAACATAACAATGTTTTCTAGTACTATACTAAATATTGTTAAATTAAATTCACTTTTCAAGTTATATTTATATTTTTTCTCTTATATTATATCATTTAATTAAAATAAAAACTTATATATTTTTATTTTTAACAAAAGACCGTGATAAATGGATGAGAAACAGTTGCAAATCAGACGAACTACGACCAAGTCGTATATGTAATACGTCGCGTGGAGTAGGAGTTCTGATTTA
>PDWI01007644.1_pt1 | contig 12989 bp, 10 predicted proteins | sample 1430891 | NCBI WGS metagenome assembly PDWI01 (sample SAMN01162508, study PRJNA174530) | Oral metagenome, whole genome shotgun sequencing project. | biome: Marine environment; feature: Marine mammal; material: Swab sample of the gingival sulcus; isolation source: swab sample of gingival sulcus... | reverse complement strand
ACCATTCTCATCTTTAAACATAGAATCATCACCGCCGTGTTGTTGTGAAGGCATTGACATATTGGCAAAATCTGCTGTAATCATTTTTATAGGTTTATCTTTTTGTGTGTCAATTAGCAATATATCAGCCATTTTACGATTAGGGTCAGGCATTTCTTCTTTTTGCTTTTGATTTAAAGCAACATATAATATGCCGTCTCTTTCTACCATTTGACAAGGGTCGGGGTTTTTATCTCCAACGGCATAGGCTTCAAGGTCTATTAACTTGGTAAGTTTTGATTGCTTTTTGTCAATTACGGCAATTTTTCCCATAAATGAACAAGAAACATATATTTTATTACCTACAAAAGCAATTTGACTTGCTCCTGATTTGGCAGGAAGTTCTATTTCGCCTTTGCTTATCAATTTCCCAGCTTTGGCGGTATATATTTTTATCATATTGGTAGTTTCTACCAAACCCGGAAGTACATATAAATCTTTTCCTTTTATAGTTGGAGCTGTTGAATACGATATTTCAATGGCTTGTTTATTATCATAGGTTGTAGGTTCAAGGTTTTCTATCAACTGTGCATAAGCAGAGCCTGACTGTCCATCAGGATTTGCAACTCTTGCTCCGATAAGAATGTTTTTATTCTTTGTTGAAATAGGCTCGTCTTCGTCTTTATTACACGATGTACCTACAAATACTAATACGCTAAGGGCTATAAGTTGCCAACTTTTTGAAAATATGTTCATTTGTTTTAGTTTTTGTGCCATCGGCTGTTTATTTTGCCTTTGGCGGGTTATTAAATAAATTTAAAAATAAGTTGCCTTTCGGCAATTTATTTTGTTTACGCCTTTCTACTTAAAAATGTACCTAATCTTTACAGCAAAATTTCGTCCCGGCAATGGGCGGTTAAATTCAGAAATTACATTTGCATTACTTAAATTATTGGCTTGAAAACCTATTATATATCGCTGATTTTTAAAGCTATGCTCTATTCCTGCATCTATGGTAACGGCGCGGGGCACACGCCTTTGTTGATATATGCTTTGCTCAAAATCGTAAAAATATTGCTCTACAAACGAACAATCTACAAATAATCGACTGTTTTGTCCGTAGCCGCCAAACAGATTTTCTCGGTGCATTTCAAAACCAGTATTAGCAAATAAATAGGGAATATTGGGCATTCTGTCGCCATTTGTGGCATTTGGTATGCTGCTGTTAGGTTCGTATTTACGTACATCTCTCAAATCTTGATAGGTTGCATTGGCATACCAATAAAGAAATGAAGCAATATCCCACTTTATTTCTATTTCGCTGCCAAGCGTTTGCATTTTGCCAAAATTTACATAATTAGACTGTAAAGGGCCTCCCACAAAGCGTATCATATTTTCCAAATACATATAAAAAACATTGCCCTCGATACTGAACAGTCCGTTTTTGGTATTTTTGCTATACATTAATCCTAAGTTACAGCTGGTATTGCGTTCAGGAATTAAATCGCCCGATGGTACAATTAAAAAACCATCGCCAAGCAATTCATTATCAGAGGGTAAACGAACATCATAAGAGGCGGAGGCTTTTATTAGTAAACCCGGTGTAAAACGATAACGAACGGCTTCGTTAATACCCCAATTTGTCTTAAAATTATCAATATCTTTAACTTTAATAGTGCTAATATCAAGCGGTGGTCTTAGTTTGGTTTGCATTCTATATTGATAATATTTACCCGTAATTGAATTTGTCAATTTATTATCCCAAAAGTGCATTTCATAGTTTAATCCGGCTACCCAACTAAACATATCGCTATCGTAGTTGGTTTTATGTCCAAGTGCCTTATCCTTTAAGGGGTCAGAAGGTTCACCATTACTATAATTGGCAGTTGTATTAAAATTGATAGAACTCCAACCGTTAATCAAATAGTTTAAATTCAACTTTGAGGTAAATACATTCTTTTTATTTTTAGCATCGCTTGGTGTTCCTATTTCACCCCCAAATTGAGTAGTCGGCACGTAAGGCGTTCCATTCCATTGATAACGGTGCATTGCCTTGTCTTGAAACTTAAAAACTGTATAGGCGTAGGATATATCCCAGTCAAAGTCTAAGCCTGACAGCATAAAATCTTGCTTTTCAAAAGAGGAAGAAAGAAAAAGAGCATCGGCAAAACTTTCTGCCTCTTGTATATTAAACTCAATCCCTTGTATCTGCTTGGCTGTTTGGGTGTAGGCATATTCAATTTTCACTTCATCAAACCACCATTTATTGTTTTGGGCAGTCAAGCCCCCTCCGATTGTATATTTTTTAAACTGGTCGTGGTCTCGCTTTATAAAAGTACCTTTTTTAAGCGGCAATTCCATTTTATAATTATTATCTGAATAAGTATAAAACCCTCCTAGTCCAAATTCATAATCATTTTTATTCTTTTTTGTTACAACGCTAATTTTGTGGGTATTAAATGATGCCATAGTGTAGCTTAAATCGACATAAGTAGGAGGATATTCTTTTAGTACAATATTTACTGCACCGCCAATAGCCGAGCCACCCAGTTTGGCAGGAACAATGCCTTTGTAAATTTCAATACGTTCAATCATTTCAATGGGAATATCATTTAAGTCCATAAAATCAGAATTGTCATTCATTGGAGCTTCATCTATAAAATAGCCGATGCGTTTGCCCTCTAAACCTCGCAGTGATATGCGTGAACTACTGCCCACACCTCCCGTATTTCGCAGTTTCACACCTGTTGTTTTAGACAAAATATCCTTTACATCACTAACCGTCCCTTTTATTTCTTTCATAGAAATTACGGAAATAGGCATGGCCTTTTCACGTATTTGTCGAGCTTCTGATTTGGCTGTAATTCTTACCTCATCTATGCTTTCCGAGAGCTCATTCATTGAAAGATTTATTGTTTGTTGAGGATTTGAATTGAGCGTTATTTCCTTGTTGATTTTTTCATAACCCACATAGGAGACTTTCAGCAGATAAGTGCCTTGCGGTATATTTTTAAAAACAAATTCTCCTCGTCTATTGGTTACTGCTAATTTTTGTAATTTTTCTAAAACAACGTTTACACCTATAAGTTTTTCTCCTGTTTTACTGTCTGAAACATAGCCTTTTACTGTAACACCATTTTGAGCATTTGCACAAAAGCCTATTATAAATACAAAAAAAAATGCGAAAACTTTATTCATATTTAATCTAAATTAGTTATCTTTGAGCGCGCAAAAGTAAAATTGTTAATATTCTGATAATTTAATATAAGCACCTAAAAATTTAACCTACACACTTTTTTTTTCTGTATGAAATTTATAAAACTGAAAGAACAACAATTTGAAGAATATCTATTCGATTTTCACAAAAAGATGCTTTATAAAAAAGATAGCAAAGAAGCCACTTTGTCTGAAATTGAAAGGTACAATTTTGGGTTTGTTGATATTAAAACTATGAAGAAGGGCGGTATTACATTGGTGAATAACAGCACCTTGCTTAAACACAACGTTATGTTAAATGCAGAAAAGTTGGAGAATAATATCATGTTTTTCTTCAATAAAAGAGACGAGAGTTTTGCTATAAATAGCCAAACAGGTAAGCAGATTGTTTTTAAAACAAATAGTAATGGTGTTTATTTTAATAACAGTCCTGTAAGTAAGGAGCATGATGTTATTTTAAAAGACACAAGAATAGAATATTCCTGTTTGGTCATTCCGCCTGATTATTTTGAACGTCTGGTAAATATGTATCCCAATTTATTTGAAAAGTCTTTTATGCGCTATCAGAAAGGCGAGTCTTTTTATTTAAACGAGCATTTTGCACAAAGTACAAATCTGCATTACAACATTTTATCACAGATAGAAAACAGCCAATTAATGGGTAATAGCAGCGATTTATATGTAGATGCTAAGGTATTGGAATTGTTGAGTTTACATTTTGGTTCAATAACAGATAATCAAGTTGTTAATAATAAACCTTTCAATCATTACAACAAAATAAATGAGGCTGCATACATTTTAACTGCCGACTTAAATAATCCGCCTTCGGTAAGAGAATTATCTTTAAAAGTAGGCTTAAATCCCAACATTTTACGAGCAGGATTTAAAAAAGTATTCGACAATACGGTTTACGGCTATCTTTTTGATTATAAAATGCAATTGGCTATGCAGTTTTTGCAAGACACATCTCTTCCGGTTGTAGAAGTTGCTTTTAAGTGTGGATACGATTATGTTTCGCACTTTTGTACGGCATTTAAGAGAAAATATGGTATGTCGCCCAATAAAATGAGGGGTAGAAAGTCTGTTACAAACTCCTAGAGTTCATTTCATCACCTTATGTTCAAGGTTTTTGCAAAAGTTCCATTTCCAAACATACCTTTACCGGGAAATGATGTCTGAGATTTATTTTTCGAGGTATTGTTTCGACATAATCTAAAAATTGAATTTCTATCTTTCTTCGAGAAACAGAGGGTGCGGAAGCCGACTCCGGCAATCCGGAACTCTCATTCAATTTGTAGTATATTTTTGTTTTGTGGGGTCGCCAAAAGAAATATTTTTTCTTTTTTTGTTCAAAGAAAGCTCCCTCTTCTTTAAATTTCATCAATAAAAAACGAAAATCATTTTTGAGCAAAGACAGCACTTGTTTTCGATTCATCGGGGAGAAAATGTGAGTAACCTTGAAAGTATCTGCGGACACCGTAAAATCAAAGAACTTCATTCCTATTTCGTTTAAGAAAACCAATCGATGCGAGTTGTCCTCTTGTTTTTTTACAAGTAAATTTCCGGAAAATTCGTTTGAAAAAAAAGTAAATCGGGCTCTAAAAATGCAGGTCTTGTTTTGTCTTGCAAAAGGAACAGTGCGTTTTAAATTCTTCGGGGGCAAACTTTTTTGAATCCGGCAAGATGCGGCAAAAAACGTAAGCACAATAAGCAAGGCAAATGTTTTACGCATACCCTTCGTTAGTTCAATTGAAACGCGCTTGCGGGAAGTGCAGCGTTTATTTTCGGATTTTTCAAATGAATCAAGGTATAATCTCCGCCGGGCTCCAGCATCTTCATGGATTGCATTTGGTAATTCTTTTTGCCGAAAAACAAATGAATTTCACTTAAAAATTCTTTCATTTCATGTTGTTTGGGCTTTAACTTTACGATAATTTCTTCCCTATCTTCCCACAATTCAGAAGTAAATTTATTACCGGACCAAAGATTCCCGCGAAGCATCCCCAACATCAAATCATTGACTTCTTTAAACACTTTATTACTCTGAGTATCATAGTGCTGAGTCTTTTTCCCGTCATTGATCCGCATTGATTTTCCATCCATCACAATGATATAAGGATAAGGAGTTTTGTATTCCCAGCGCACTTTATTCGGGCTTTGAAAATAAAATATTCCGCTGCTCTTCATATCTTCTTCCAAAATATCCAAATGTTTTTTTTGGACAAACTGACTGTTGATGGAAGTGGTTTTCCGAGAATAGTCATTTAATTTTTTCTTGACCGCTTCGGGATTTTTAACCCTTACGGCATGCTGTCGAGGGGCTTGCGCACTTGCTGCCAAAGAAAAAAAGAGGGCGAGATATAAAAATAGAGGTTTCAAAACAAATTAAGCTAAAAAAGAGAGAGGGAAACGGCAAAAGGTTTCCCCCGTAATCAAATAATACAATTAAATTTTTTCTGTCCACCCGAACGGATCCGGTTCCTCGGCGTATTGTATGGCAATAAGTTTTTCATACAAAGACGTAGACATTTTTCCGGGTTTTTCTCCGTAAGAATACACTTTTCCGGATATTTCGTCTTGAATCTTGCTGATAGGACTGATTACGGCAGCCGTACCACAAGCTCCGACTTCTTCAAAGGTTTCCAATTCTGTGTACTCTACAGGTCTGCGTTCTACTTTCATTCCCAAATGCTCTGCCAATTGCATCAAACTTTTATTGGTAATCGAGGGCAGGATTGATTCAGATTCCGGCGTAATGTAAGTGTTATTTTTGATACCGAAGAAGTTTGCGGGACCGCATTCATCGATGTATTTTTTTTCTTTAGCATCCAAATAAATAACATTGGCATATCCGGCTTTGTGCGCCTCTTCCATAGAGGTCAAACTTGCGGCATAATTACCGCCCACTTTGAAGCGACCGGTTCCGAGTGGGGCAACACGATCATATTTGCGGGTCAATAACATCGAAACAGGACTAAAGCCGGTTTTAAAGTAAGGTCCTACCGGGGTGGCAAACATTAACAATAAATAATCTGTAGCCGGTTTTACGCCCACTTGCGCATTGATTCCGATAAGCAAAGGTCTGATATACAAAGAAGCTCCTGTACCGTAAGGGGGAATATAATCTCGATTTTTTTCCACCAATCGGAATAACATTTCTTTAAACAAGGATTCCGGAGGTTCGGTCATCAATATTCCGCGAGCAGAGCTCTGCAATCGGCGGGCATTTTCTTCCCAACGGAAGACACGGGCTTGTCCGTCTTTCCCCATGAATACTTTCAATCCTTCAAAAGCTTGTTGTCCGTAATGCAAAGCAACGGCAGCCATATGCAAAGGGATCTCTGTATCTGAAGTTTCTTCAATCTCTCCCCATTTCCCGTTCTTGTAGTAGCATCTGACATTGCAATTCGTATCCATGTAAGCGAAAGGCAAATTTTTCCAGTCTATGTTTTTGTTCATTTTATGTTGTATTTATCATTAAAACGCAAATGTATATTTTTTTTCGCAATTTAAAAATACTTTTTGTCCGGTTTTTGAAACACATTTTGCAGAAGTATCAAGCGCTGTTCTATTTGAATTTTACGGTTTTTGCCGCATCGACTTTTGCCACCGCCAAGGCGGGAAGTATCAAAAACAACAAGTTGATACACAGGGTACAAATATTGAGCACGAGGATATGTACAAAGTCAAAATGTACCGGCACTTCAGAAACGTAATAAGCACTTGGATTTAAAGGGATGAAGTGAAAATATTTTTGCAACAACAACAAAGCAAATGCTATGCAATTTCCCCAAAGCATTCCTTTGAGGATAAGGAATAATCCGTTGTAGAGAAATATACGAACAATCGTGCGATTACTTGCCCCGATGGATTTGAGAGTGCCGATCATTGATGTTCTCTCGAGAATAATGACCAGCAATGCCGCAATCATAGAAAGTACGGCAACAATAATCATCAACATCAAGATAAGGATTACGTTGGCATCAATCAATTGTAGCCATTGTACGGTCATAGGATTATCCCGCATAAAATTACCGGCTTGCAACATCGTGCCTAAGGGCGTAATATCGGAGGCAAGTTCATCCTCGACCTCTTGTGTATAAGTTTCTATCTTAGAGAAATCATCGGTGAGAATTTCAAAGCCCCCGACTTTCTCGTTTCCCCAATCGTTAATTTTTTGAATATGGCGAATGTCGCAAAAGGCAAAAATTTTATCCATTTCCTCCATTCCGGTAGAATAAATCCCGGAAACGGAGAAGCGGCGTACTTTCGGAGGGTCTTGAATAAAATAAATGTCCAATTTATCGCCGAGATCATAATTCATCAACTCGGCAATTTTTCGGGAGATCAGAATTTCTTGAGTTTTCTGCGCTTTATCCACTCGGGGCAGTTTCCCCTTAATCAAATTTTGGGATAAAAATTCAGGATCAAAATCTTTGGACAATCCTTTCAGTATCAATCCGGAAACTTCGGTTTTATTTTTGGCAATCCCGGCTTTGGTGGCAAATGTTTGAATGTGTTTACACCAACTTTTGCCGGAGATGTTTTTGTAAAACTTTTGTTTGACATCAACGGGACTTTGTTCATAGCTTTCATTAATATCCCGATGGGTAATGCTTATGTGCGATTGGAATCCGATTATTTTTCGATAAATCTCTTGTTTAAATCCGGTTACCACGGATACAGTTATCAACATCACAACAACTCCGATGGCAACAACTCCTGTTGCTATTTGCAAAACGGAAGCGGCAAGGATACTTTTCTTTTGTGAAGAAAAGTTCATTCTGCGAGCAATAAAATAAGAAACGTTCAAGGTTTGTATCTTTTTGGAATACAGAGATTTAGAACATCAGAGCACTCACTGTTGCCAAAAGTCCGACAAGGGCACAATAGAGCGCAAAATATATCAATTTTCCTTTTTTTACAACATTCAACATCCAGCGACAAGCCAAAACTCCGGAGATAAAAGCGGCTAAAAATCCGACAAGCAGCGAAAAGGTACTTATCGACACGGATTGTGACAAGTCTCCGTCATATATTGTTTTCAAATTGGCTCCGATTATGGGAATCAGAACCATAAGGAAAGAAAATTTGGCGGCTTTTTCTTTATTTACGCCGGCTAACAATCCGGTGGCAATGGTTGCTCCCGAACGCGAAATTCCGGGCACTACGGCAACAGATTGAGCCACTCCTATAAGAAAAGCGTTCAGAAAGTTGATTTCTCTTTTTTTTGGTTTGGCATAAAAAGTGAATGCCAACAAAACAGCTGTACACAGCAGCCCGATCCCGACCAACAACAAATTGCCGTTGAATAAAGATTCAACTTGGTCTTTAAAAAATAATCCGATAAAGAGCACGGGAATCATGGATACACAAAGGCAGACAATAAAATTTCGCTGCGGTGTTTTTTTTAAAGTAATTCCGCGAAGCAAAAGTTCTATAATATCTTTTCGCATCACCAGGATTGTACTTAAAACGGTGGCTCCGTGCACAACAACCGTGAAGAGCATATTCTCCTTGACTTCCACACCCAAAAGGGTTTTCCCGATTTCCAAATGTCCGCTGCTGCTGACCGGAAGAAATTCTGTAAGTCCCTGAATAATACCCAATAAGAGTGCTTCTATCCAAGTCATTTTTTTATAATCTTGTCTTTTTGCGAAACCTCATCGTCTTTCGGTTTCTTCATTATGGCATAAATTTCAAAAACAAATCCTGCCAAAATCACAATGGGCGCCAAGGTTATCCTCCGGAAACTAAATAGTTCATCACCGCTAAATACCTCAGGATTATCGCTGCCGCCCCCCATCATCAATAGAAATCCGATAATGATGATGCCGAAACCAATTGCCAACAAAATAAAATTGCGCGGGGCTAGTGCAAATCCGTTGTCTTTTGTTCTTTTCATTCTGTTTTTTTATTTGAGGTGCAAATGTAATATTTTTTCTAAAAATTAAAACGTTCCAAGATGCTTTTATCTTCCAATTCTTTGGAAAGAGCCTCCAAAGTATTGAGAGGAACATCGAATATATCGAGCAATATGAGTCCGTCTAAGCAGTTGTTAAATTTCGGATCTACATTAAAGCCCAATAATTTGGCGTTGAGTTGTATATACTTTTTAAAGAGAACAGGGGTGCTGTAGTCCGGCTCTATATCCTGGATAAATTTGTCCAATTTTTTGACATTGCTGTCGGTGCTTTTGATGAACATTTCGTTATCAAAATTCGGATTGTCTTTGATTTTGAATTTCTTGCGCGGACTGATGTATTTGGCAAATTCCTCATCGTAAAAGTTCTTCTGAAAAAAGCTGATTATCAAACTTTTAGAGAATTTCGAAAAATCATTGCTGATACTTGCCGGACCAATCAAATAACGATATTCTTTATTTTTCAGCAGGTAATACAATATTCCTTTCCAGAGCAAAAACAGGGAAAGAGGTTTGCGTTGATATTCCTTAACAATGAATGAGCGTCCCAGTTCCAATGATTGCTCAAGAATCGGGTAAAATTCTTTCTTTATTTTGAACAAGGTCCGGATATAAAAACCTTGCACTTTAAATTCGTGCATAATCTCGTCGCCTCTGCCCACTCGATATGAACCGACAATTTTCTCGTTCGCATGATCCCAGATGATTAAATGGTGAAAGAAAAAATCAAAGTCGTCCGTATCTCTGCTTTGGTTGGTGCCTTCTCCCACCTCCCGAAAGGTAATCTCTCTCAATCTTCCGATTTCCATCAAAATAAGTGGAATGGCGGGTGAGGGAGCGCACACGACATCAAAATTGCCGGAAGTAAACAAATAGTATTTCTCTTTCAATCCGTTCATCTCTTTGACGAGAGCTTCGTGCGGCGCAGGAGGAGCAATCGGCTCCACCTTTTTGCTTCGGAAGTGCAGTTTAGGTCTGAATATTTTTTTTACTTCGAGGGAAGTTCCCAAAGCGTAGGTTTTGGCACGTAAAAATCGACCGACTTGCTCTATGCTTTTGAACTCATCCCATTCCTTTTTCGGAATCGGATTCCCGATGCGCACCTTTATGTTCCGTTGTTTTTTAGCAAAATTATCTTTGGGTAAAACATTGTTTTTCAGCAGATTAACAACTGATCCGAAGAGTTGATACACCCAGCCGTTATTGCCTTGAAAATAAACCGGAACTACCGAGACTTGTGCCTTTTGAATCAACTTCATATAAGCACTTTGCCATTTGCGATCGCTGTGGCTGTTGCGTTTTCTCGCAATATCCCCGGCAGGGAAAAGCCCCAAAGCTCCTCCTTGCGCCGGCACATCAAGAGCATGTTCTATGGCAGACAGACGCACGTCTGCACGACTTGATGTTTTTTTGTTTATCGGGAGCGTGATGTCTTGCAAGGGCTCTACTTCATGTATATCGCTGTGTGTGAGCAGTTTAAAATCCGGACGTTTCTCCAAAAATATTTTAAGCAACAAAAGTCCGTCTATGCCTCCGAAGGCTTGATTGGAAACCGTTAAAAAAGCCCCTTTTGCCGGGATTCTCTTCAAATCCGTTTCATCAACTTCAAAATTTACCGCAAGCGATTCCATTACAAAATCAATAAAATCAACAGCGGTCATATCTTGTCCTCCGCCTTTATTTTTTTTCACATAGCGTCTCAGTTGTACAATAAATTTGGCAACTGTGTTATTATTGATATGCATTCCACTCATAATTTGGTACCCTGTTTTATTTGAAACCCAAAGATAAACATTTTGGCAAATAATTTGGCACAAAATGCTTTTTTCAACAAAAATTGTCTTAAACAAATGAGTGCTTTAGGCTTTGATTATCGAGGTGTTCCTACACTTTTTATTAGAAAGGAAATGTCAAAATGTTCGCATTCCCGAAAAAATATATTACTTTTATCCTTTAAAAATATCATAAAATTATGACAAGCAACAATCAAAGACAAGCCTTACAGAATCAGATATGGAAAATCGCCAATGATGTACGCGGCTCGGTAGACGGGTGGGATTTTAAACAATTTGTATTAGGGACACTTTTCTATCGCTTTATCAGTGAAAATTTCACGGATTATATGAACGGAGGCGAAGCTGACATGAATTATGCCGACTTTGATGATAATGACGAAAGACTTCAAGAGAAAATAATAGATAACACAATCAAGACCAAAGGCTACTTTATCTATCCGAGTCAATTGTTTGTAAATATTGCAAAAACCGCAAATACAAATCCGAATTTAAATACCGATTTGGCAAACATCTTTACCGCGATAGAAAGTTCTGCAAACGGGTATGACTCAGAAAGAAACATAAAAGGCTTGTTTGCCGATTTCGACACAACCAGCAACCGTTTGGGCAATACCGTTGAAAGCAAAAACCAACGCCTTGCAGCCGTTATAAAAGGTGTAGAAAGTCTGAAGATCGGCAATTTTGAAGATAATGAAATAGACCTCTTTGGTGATGCTTACGAGTTCTTAATTTCTAACTATGCCGCCAATGCCGGAAAATCCGGAGGAGAGTTTTTCACCCCGCAAAATGTATCTAAACTAATTGCCCAACTGGCAATGCACAAACAAGAGCAGGTCAATAAAATTTATGACCCGGCTTGTGGTTCGGGCTCTTTATTGTTGCAGTCCAAAAAACATTTTGACAGCTACATTATTGAAGAGGGATTTTTCGGGCAAGAAATAAACCATACCACTTATAATTTGGCTCGCATGAATATGTTTCTGCACAATATAAATTACGATAAATTTCAAATTGTTTTGGGAGATACCCTTACCCGACCCGAATTAAGAAACCATAAGCCTTTTGATGCCATTGTTTCCAATCCTCCGTATTCCGTAAGGTGGATCGGGTCGGACGACCCTACGCTTATCAATGATGACCGCTTTGCCCCTGCCGGTGTGCTTGCCCCGAAATCAAAAGCCGACTTTGCTTTTATCATGCACGCATTGAGCTACCTCTCAAGCAAAGGAAGAGCAGCGATTGTTTGTTTTCCCGGAATTTTTTACCGTGGCGGAGCAGAGCAAAAAATTCGCAAGTATTTGGTGGACAATAATTTTATAGAAAGCGTTATTTCCCTTGCGCCTAATCTGTTTTACGGCACATCGATTTCGGTAAATATCTTGGTCTTATCCAAGCATAAATCCGACAATAAGACTCAATTTATAGACGCCACAGGCGAAGATTTCTTCAAGAAAGAAACCAACAACAATGTGCTGACCGATGAGCATATTGCCAAAATCATGCAACATTTTGACAATAAGGAGGAAGCCCAATACATTGCCACTTGCGTAGATAACACCCAAATTGCCGAAAATGATTACAACCTCTCCGTAAGCTCGTATGTAGAGCCGGAGGATACGCGCGAAGTGATTGATATTCAGAAGTTAAACAAAGAAATTGCTACAACGGTCAGTAAAATTGATAAACTACGTGCGGATATTGACAAAATCGTAAAAGAAATTGAAAATGAGTAAAAGTTAGTTATCCGAAAATTTCGGATAACTTAAAAAATTATGAAATGCAGGAATAAAGTTCAGTTGTTTCTATTTTGGAAATAACTGCTGATGACGGAGTAATAAAGGAAATTGAAAATGAGTGAAAAAAATCAAATAATTATTTATAAAAGTACTGATGGACTTTCGGAGTTATCGGTACATTTAGAAAATGAAGATGTGTGGCTGACACAAAAGCAATTAGTAAAGTTGTATCAAACAACGAAATCTAATGTTAGTGAACATATTAAAAATATTTATGCCGATGAAGAATTAACATCGGAAGCAACTGTTCGGAAAATCCGAACAGTTCAAAAAGAAGGT
>PDWI01007643.1_pt1 | contig 12989 bp, 9 predicted proteins | sample 1430891 | NCBI WGS metagenome assembly PDWI01 (sample SAMN01162508, study PRJNA174530) | Oral metagenome, whole genome shotgun sequencing project. | biome: Marine environment; feature: Marine mammal; material: Swab sample of the gingival sulcus; isolation source: swab sample of gingival sulcus... | reverse complement strand
GGTTACTGTTACTTTTGTTTCGCCCTCTGCTACACCTGTTATTATTACTTGTTTGCCTTTTAGTTCGGCTGTGGCTATTGCAGTGTTTCCGCTCTCGGCTTTGTAACTCTCACTACCGCTTGTTATGTCTATTGTGGCGGTTTGTTCTTCATCAACCTTTACCTTACTATCCGATAATTTTAAATCGGCTATTTTAGGCTCTGGGGTTTCGTCTTTTTTGTCATCGTCTGAACACGACACTAATGCTGTGCTAAATAAAGCTAACAACATTAATAATTTAAGTTTTTGTTTCATTCTGTTTTCTGTTTTTTAAATTAATAATATTTCAGAGTTAAAAAATATTTATCCTTTACAAAGTTAATTTATTTTAGTTTGTCTTAAAATAAATATACGCTTTTTTTTAATTAAGAATTAAGAATGTGGGTATTGGCTGTTAAGCGTGTGGTTTATATCTTTTACATAAAAAGAAAGATAATCTGCGTCATTTCAAAAAAACACTACAAATATTTATTATTAAATAAAAAACACTTACCTTTGTAAAGCATCGTTAAATATAAAATATCATGGCAGGAAAACACATAAAATTTGATTGGGCAATAAAACGTTTACTACGTAATAAAGCCAACTTTGACATACTTGAGGGTTTTTTGTCTGAATTGTTAATGTTTGATGTTAAAATTCAAGAAATATTAGAAAGCGAAAGCAATAAAGAGGAGGAAAACGATAAATTTAACCGAGTAGATATCTTAGTAAAAGATAGCAAAGGCGATTTTATGCTAATTGAGGTACAAAATGAAAGAGAGGACGATTATTACCACCGAATGCTATACGGACAAGCTAAACTTATTTCCGAACGCCTTGATACTGGCGATGAGTATGGCAAATTAACAAAAATTTACTCAATAAATATTGTGTATTTCCCCTTAGGAGTAGGTAAAGATTATATTTACATTAGCGATGGCAGTTTTAAAGGGTTGCACTTACACGACACATTGGAATTATCTGAAAAACAGAAAATATTATACAATGCTGAACATGTAAAAGATTTATTTACACAATATTACATAATAAAGGTAAATGCTTTTGATGACAATACCGAAAACACCTTAGACGAATGGATTTACTTTTTAAAAAACAATGAAATAAAAGACAACTTTAAAGCCAAAGGTTTAGCCAAAGCAAAAGAGATATTACGTGTTGATAATCTGTCGGCAGACGAAAAAATAGCCTATGATATTTTTATTAAAAACCAGCGTATTCATCAATCGGAGATAACAACCGCTCGCACTGATGTTGAATTTAAGTATGAAAAAAAATTAAAAGTAGCCAAACAAAAAGAACAAGAAGCATTAAAACAAAAAGAGGAAGAGCGTAGATTGAAAGAAGAAGCCAAACAAAAGGAACAAGAAGCCAAACAAAAATTAGCAAAAACAATGTTAAAATATAATGAACCAATAGAGGAAATAATAAAAGAAACAGGACTGACGGAACAAGAAATAAAAATATTGAATATTTAATTTTGTTTTTAGTAAGGAAAGGAAAGACCTCAAAAGTTTAATCAATCTCCCTAAGCCTCTTCTCCAAGAGGGAATTAGGCAGTTCTTTGGCGGTTGACTTTTTACCTCTTTTATCTTGCATCTTGCAACTTGTAAGTCGGAAGACAGAAGTTGGAATAATAAAGTATTTAGAATAAAACTTAAAATGTTACGCCAAAAATACACCATCTCATTAATATTATGTATGTTTTTTATGCAGATAAGCAACAGTTTATTTGCCCAAAATGCATACAAATATTCCAATGAATTTTTATCCATAGGTACTGGAGCAAGAGCTTTTGCTATGGGCAACTGCTCTGTTGCATCGGTAAATGATGCCACAGCAACTTATTGGAATACGGCATCGCTTACTAATTTAACGCAAAGGGTTAATCTGAACATAATGCACGCATCGTTTTACATGTCGTTAGCTCAATACAATTTTGGAACAGTTGCTTTTAAACCAAACGACAAATCGGCATTTGCAGTGTCGCTAATTCGCTTTGGCGTAGATAACATACCTAACACAACACAGCTAATTGACCAAAACGGACAGTTACGTTTTGATAGAATAAGTGCTTTTTCGGTTGCCGATTACTCAATGTTTTTATCATACGCCCACACTTTAGATATTGAAGGCTTAAGCGTTGGGGGTAATGTAAAAATTATAAAACGTGTTGCTGGCGATTTTGCTAAGGCTTGGGGTTTTGGTATCGATTTATCGGCATTATACAAAATGAACGAGTGGCAATTTGGCGTAATGCTACGCGATGTTACGTCAACGTTTAACATGTGGACTTTTAATACAACTAACCTAAAAGAGGTTTTTGAATTAACAAACAACACTATTCCTATTAGTAGTACCGAACTAACCTTACCCAAAATAATTTTAGGTGCAGCGTATAAGTACAACTTCTTACAAAAAATGAATATTTTAGCAGAGGTTAATTTAGATATATCAACAGATGGTAAACGTAATGTTTTAATTTCAGGCAATCCGTTCTCGATAGACCCCAAATTAGGCGTAGAACTTAGCTATAACAGTATGTTTTTTGTAAGAACAGGCATAGGAAACATACAAAAAGAACCTGTCGGATTTAACCATAAAATGGAATACATAATACAACCAAACATAGGTTTAGGAATAAAATACAAACAGTTAGGCTTAGATTACGCTCTTACTAATTTAGGTAAGGTTTCAATGTTAGGATATTCGCATATTATAAGTTTAAGTTATGCGTTTAATACAGTAAAAAGATAAAACAAGATTCAAGATTCAAGTAGAAAGCGGATTTAAACACATTAACGCATTATCACATTAACAAATTATCACATTAGCAAATTATCACATTAGCAAATTATCACATTAACAATAGATGAAGAAGAGATACTATATATTAATTATACTTTTTCAGGCATTCAGTTTTTTCACAGCCTATGCTCAAGTAAATAGCTGGATTAATTTCAATCAGACTTACTACAGAATAAGCATACCAAAAACTGGCATTTACAAACTAACCAAAGCCGATTTAATCAATGCTGGCATACCTGTAAACAATTACGATATGCACGATGCTCAGTTGTTCTTTTTCGGCAAACAAATACCTTGCTATATAAATGCTAATCCTGATTTTAAAAGCATAGAATTCTTTGCTACAAAAAACGATGGCAGAATGGATACACCAATGCACGACACTGTGGAGAATATATTAAATCCGTATTACAGTTTAATAAATGATACTGCAAGTGTATTTATAACTTGGAGCAAAACAGGGGAACATAAACGATACACTAACATAACTGACAACAACTTTACAGATTATAACGAGCAAGATTATTGTTGGATAGAAGCATTAAATATATTTACAAACCGATATTATTTAGGAAGTATTGATTGTGAATATACCGAAGGCGAGGGCTGGGCTGACCACCAAGCAATAACAAAGGGTAATAAAATTAGCAAAACGATAAAAACTCCCAACCTATACAACCTAAAGGATTTAAAAACAGAAGTTGAATTTTCATTGCTTACGTTTTCATCGGAAGACCACCATATAAAGGTAAGCGGAGCTGGATTTATATTAGACACTGTATTCTATGGATATAAAACTATAAAAAGCAGATATTCAGTACCTACAAATGGGTTGTTGGAGAGCAACAAAATAGAATTTAGTAGCGTGGGCGATACTGATAGCGAAACAGATAAATCGGTAGTTGCTTATATACGTATGGTGTATCCGAGTTTATTAAACTTCAAACACAGCAATTATCAGTTATTTGACATTCCTGCATCTGCAAAAAAATCGTATTTAAAGATAAGCAAATTTAACCACGACGCACAAACATATATCTTTGACCAAACAAATAATTACAGAATAAAAACTACCCTACAAGATGACACTATACGTGCGTTAATTCCACCATCGGCAAACAAAACGAAGCTAATAATAGTAAATGAGCAAGGGTATTTAAAAGCTGATAAGATAAGCCCTTGCAAATTTAAAGACCACAGCAAAGGCTCTGAAACATTTATAATAATTACCCACCCTAAAATATGGTCGGGGGCTGAACAATACAAGTTTTACCGAAACGCCTATATGGTAAATATAAACGAGCTATACAACCAATTTGCTTATGGCATACAGCAACATCCTATGGCTATCCGTAATTTTACCGAACATATATTAAAAAGCAGAAATCCTAAACCTGAGTTCTTGTTTTTAATAGGAAAAGGGGTAAGTCCATCGCAATGCAGAAGAAACATCACATCATATAAGAATAACCTTGTTCCTACCATGGGAGAACCAAGTAGCGACGTGCTTTTATCGGCAAACATTAATGGTAATAAAGGATACTCGTCAATAGCAACAGGCAGATTGTCGGTATTAAACAACAAGGATGTTATTAATTATCTGAATAAGGTAAAAGAATTTGAAGCCAACACCCCTGCCGAATGGATGAAACGAGCCATACACTTTGGAGGAGGAAAAACTTCTTTTGAAAAAATCTTCTTTAAAAGTTGCTTAGAAGGTTACGAGGGTTTATTTGTTAATGGAACATTTGGAGGTTATGTTTCTTCGTTTTTTAAAACCACATCGTCGCCTATTGAGATAACAAAATCGGATAGCATTGAGAATTTAATAAACGGAGGAGTTAGCTTAATTACCTTCTTCGGACACGGAAATACAAACGGCTTTGACCAAAGTATTGACGACCCTCAATATTTTCACAACAAAGGGAAATATCCGCTATTAATAGCCAATTCGTGTTACAGCGGTAATATATTTAGAACCGACCAGAATAGTGCATCAGAAGATTGGACGCTAATACCCAACAAAGGAACTATCGGCTTTTTAGCGGTTATACACGAAGGACATCCGTTTGCTTTAGATAAATTCACACGGATATTCTACAAAAGACTTAGCACCACCAATTACGGAGAGCCATTAGGAAAAATAATAAATCAGACACAAAAACAGATTATAACAAATAATCCTAACGCATTACAATTAAAAAACACTGTACAGGAATTTACTCTACATGCCGACCCATCAATAGTTATAAATAGTTTTAGCTTACCTGATTTGGTAATAAAAAACTCACAAATACAAACTATACCAAGCATTCTAAATACTCAAATAGATTCGTTTGATTTAAAGATAACTTTAAAGAATATTTCAAGAGCAATAGTAACACCTTTCAAACTACAAATAACACGCACACACCCTAACAACGAGAAAAGCGACACTATAATAAACATCAATAAAATAGGATATAAAAAAGATATAATAGTAAGGTATCCTATTAAGCAAACCAAAGGTACAGGAACAAACAGTTTCTTTATAAAAGCCGATTCGGAAAATATAATTGACGAGATATCAGAAACCAATAACAGTTTTATATACAACGTTTTAATATCGTCGTCCGATTTAATAGCGACAACGCCTTACGAATACAGCCTCAACCCCACTCCTCCTAAATTTTTAACGGCTATATGTTCCGACATAAATACCCAAAACGAACAAGGTGTTTTTCAGATTGATACCAAACACACTTTTAATAGTCCTAATTTAAAAAGCCAAACCACAAATTACTCGGCTGGGGTAACCGAGTGGGAACATAAAACAACCATAAACGAATCGGAAGTGTACTTTTGGAGAGTAGGTAGCATAGGCAACAACCTATCTCCGAAAGATTGGTCGGAGTCATCATTCGTATATAAAAAAGATGAAACAGGTTGGATGCAAGCCGACTTTGGACAAATAAAAAACAACCGATTTACACTAATGCGTGCTAACCCCAAAACTCAACAATACGAATTTAAAAATACCCCTAAACGATTATCGTGCTACAACATTGGGTCTCCATCAAATGCTGCGGAAATGATGAAAATAAAATATTCAGTAGATGGAGTTGGTGATTATGCTGCATGCGAAGGTTCTCCATCGTTAGTTGTGGTTGTTATTGACACAATAAATTTAACTCCGTGGAAATCAAAAAGAAAAAACTTCGGACAACGAAACTATCCGAGTTGTCGTAGTCGCGATGAGCTATATTTTATATTCCGAATAAATACCGAAAATTTAGACAGCCTAAGCAGTATGCTAAAACAAATCCCCGACGGATTTCACACCTTAATATATAGTTTTAATAAGGTGGCTTTTAGTTCGTTTTCAAATGATATATTAACAGAATTAGAGAATTTTGGAATGAACAATATTAGGTTTATTGGGAACAATATTCCTTATATATTCTACACTCAAAAAGGCAGACCTTCAACTATAAAAGAAGTGATAGGAACAAGCCCAACGGACAATATTAAATTAGATGTTAACCTACAAACAAATATTGACTACGGTAGCATAACAAGTGTAAAAATAGGACCTTCAAAACAATGGCAAAGTGTAAATTGGCAAGCTAAAAAATTAGAAGCAAACCCCAATGAAACATTCTACGTAAGTGTAGATGGAATTACCGAATTAGGCGAGGTTGTTAGCATTATGGACTCAATAGGCACTGGCGAACATAGTTTAACAAGTGTTTCAAGCAATAAATACCCATATCTACAACTAAATTTTCACACACACGACAAATTACTACGCACCCCCTCACAATTACAATGGTGGAAGGTTAATTATCTACCAGCTACCGACTTAACCATAAACCCAAACAGAGCTTTCAGTTTTAATAACGACACATTATCGCAAGGCGAAGAAGGACAAATAAAAATAGCTATTGAAAATATTGGGGCAACAAAATCGGATAGTGTAATTGTAAAATATTGGCTACAAGACAGTAATAACAAAACCTTTACCCTATCGCAACACACATTAAAACCACTAAACGCTGGGGAATTTGTAATTGACTCGGTAACATTCAAAACCGATAAACACTTCGGCAACATGCGAATTTGGATTGAAGTAAACCCATGGTCAAAAGAATTAGGCAGGTATTATCAACCTGAAAAACACCGCTTTAACAATATTATAAGCAAAACTTTCTTTATACAGAAGGATATAACCAATCCGTTATTAGATGTTACTTTTGATGGCACCCATATTATGGACGGTGACATTGTATCTGCCAAACCCGAAATATTAATTACCCTTGACGATGATAATCCTTATTTTCCGCTAACCGATACCGCAAACTTTTTAATTTACATAAAATCACAATCTAAAAATATTGAGGAACAGATACCAATAAATGGTAACAGCAAGATTACATTTATACCTGCACATAACAAGTTAAACAAAGCAAAGATAATATATCACCCTCATTTTAAAGATGATGGCATATACGAGTTACGAGTAAAAGCTAAAGACCAAAGCGGAAATTTATCAGGCAAAAACGATTATAATATTAGTTTTAGGGTAATAAACGAAAGCACCATAACCAATGTTTTTAACTACCCTAATCCGTTTAGCACTAGCACCAAATTTGTATTTGAGCTAACTGGTAGCAAAATTCCTGACGAGTTCCGCATAGATATTTTAACCGTAAGCGGTAGAGTTGTTAAAGTTATCTATCAAGATGAATTAGGCGATTTACTAATAGGGCGAAACATCACCCAATATGCTTGGGACGGTTGCGACATGTACGGCAAACCTTTAGCCAACGGAGTATATTTTTACAAAGTAACTGCTAAAATAAATGGCAAACCCATTAAACTACGTAACACCAATACAAGTAAATTCTTTAAAAACGGATTTGGAAAGTTATATATTATGAGATAACGGCTAATTCCATATAATCATTCTAAAAAAAAGACTACAACAACTTATTTTAGGACAAGATACACGTATCTTTGAGGACTTTTTGTCTAACGTTTAACTTTTAATTCTTAACTTCAATATAGTTTTTTAACGCATTTACATATTGGTCAAAAGCCTTTAAGCCTTTGGCAGTAAGACTTGCCTCAGTATTTGGATAGTTGTTTTTAAAAGATTTTTTTACAATTACATACCCAGCTTTTTCGAGTTTCTGAATTTGCACACTAATATTGCCCGAAGTAGCTTTGGTAACTTCCTTAATTCGGTTAAAGTCAGCCTGCTCCTCCGATACCAATAGCGACATAATTGCTAATCGCAACTGGGAATGTAATAAGGGGTCTAAATCTTTAAACATCACTATTCTTTTTGTGGTTAATATATAAGCTCAATCCTGGTACTACAAACATTACAAGCGATATTAATGCCGACATTAATGAATGGTACAGAAACGGAATAAAGATAGTAAAATATGCTATTACCATAGCTGATAAAGAACAAACAATCCATAAAACATTTTTTATATTGATTGCAGAAACCAAACCTACTAAAATGAGAGGTGTAAAAATCATTAAAGTAACGCCTTGAGCAAAATATTGCATAAATACAAAACTGTTAATTAATGCCAAAACTCCAGCAAAACTCCATATCCAACCTAAATAATCTGGTGTTTGTAAGGCTTTTACTTTCTTTCTCTCATTACGGAATTTTAACACAAATGTAAAAATAAAACCCGGCAACATAGTTACTAACCATATCAATCCTGAAATATGAGCTTTACCCATTTTTATCATTATAAACTGACCTACTCCTGCTATTGTTACCAATGTTCCCCAAAACAAAAGCATTAATCCATTTTCTTCGTACTTGCGTTTTCGCAATTCAATTACCGATTGTATTAACTGTAAACTCTCGGTTGCTTTTAAATTTTCCATATCTTTTTTGTTTTTTTATTAATAATACAATGCAAATATAAAGTAGTTTATATTATAAACCAAATATTTTCACATTTTTTTTCTTTTACAAAAGTAAAAATTGCGAGATTATTGGATAATCTCGCAATTTTTATATATTTGCACTATGATTGAAAAAGCACCAAAATACAACGCCAAGAATAAAAACACCATTGAATTAATGGTAAAATTACAAAGCACTGGAGAATTAAAAAAAATCCAAAATGACTATTTATATTGGGATAAAGTCAAATACAAAGCTAAAGATGATTCGCCAGAAGCATTATGGAATGCTATCAAACTTGATAGATTATTAAAATCAAAACACATCTATTTTGGCAAAAATTCATTTTCTTTTGTTACCACAGATTTTATACAAAGAGCGTTACATTTATTTGATATGCATATTGGAGGTACATTAAGTAGCAATACAGGTATAGCCGAAACAGATAAAAATAAATACATTATAAGTTCATTAATTGAAGAATCAATTTCGAGCAGCCAGATTGAAGGTGCAAATACTACAAGAAAAAAGGCTAAAGATATGATTAGACTTGAAAAAAAACCAAAAAACAAGTCTGATTTAATGATTGTTAACAATTTTATAACAATGAAATACATTGTTCAAAATAAAGAAAACGATTTATCGATTGAAAACCTACTACACATTCACCAATTAATAACTAAAGGCACATTGAACTCTGCTGAAGAAGAAGGTAACTTTAGAAAAAATGACGATGTTCATGTAGTAGATTACACAAAAGGAGAAATTGTACACACCCCTCCTCTACAAAAAGATATAAAAAATTTAATTGAAGAATTATGCATATTCTTTAATCAAGATACAGCAGAATTTATACACCCCATTGTAAAAGGGTGCATCATACATTTTATAATTGGCTGGATACACCCTTTTACCGATGGTAATGGAAGAACTGCAAGAGCCATATTCTATTGGTATATGCTAAAAAAAGGATATTGGCTAACAGAATATTTGTCCATCTCAAGAATAATTAAAGACACAAAAAATCAATACGAAAAAGCATATTTATATACTGAATGCGATGAGAATGATTTAAGTTATTTTATTACTTATCATATTAAAACTATGATAAAAGCGTATGACGCACTAAAAGAATATATAAATAGAAAACAAAATGACGTTATCCAAGCTGCAAAATTTATGAAAATACCAAACATAAACGAAAGAACTGCTCAAATAATTAAATTATTATACGATGACGGAGATAGAGTGTTAAATACTAAGAAAATAGAAAGTAGGTTTAACATATCCAATTTCACAGCTCGGTCAGATTTAAAGACATTAGTTAATTTAGGATTTTTAGAAATTATACAAGTAAATAAGAAAAAAAGAAATTATATTAAATCAGAAAAATTTGATTCTATTGTAAAACAATACTTATAAAATTTAGAGTTAGTGATTTATTTGAATAATAATTTTATTTAATCAGCGAAACTTTTATTCCGCCTTATAAATCGTACGAATAGGATAAGGAATAATAATACCCTCCTCTTTGTAGCGTTTATGCAAAGCCTTTATAAAATGATGTTTTATCATAAATTGTTTTTCATAAACATCGGTTGCCAACCATATTTTAAGTTTTATGCTACTTTCTGAAAAATCAACAAACCTAATTTTAGGTGTAAAGTCCTTTGGAACGCTTGGATAATGACTAAGAACCTCTTTTGCCACGTCCAATGTAACCTCCTCAACTAAATTCAAATCGCTATCATAATGAACCCCAACAAAAAGTTGAAAATAGAAATTACTCTGTATTGTAAAGAAATTAGTTGTTACAGTACTTGATATTGTAATATTAGGAACTATAATAACATTTTCTTTCAAGGTACGTATTGTGGTGTTACGCCAATTTATATCTAAAACATAGCCTTCAACCTCTTCTCGTATTCTAATATAATCACCCGGTTTAAGTTGCTTTGATGCCAATATCTGCATTCCTGCAAACAGATTACTCAAAGTATCCTGTAATGCCAAAGCAATTGCCAAACCTCCAACTCCTAAGGCGGTAAGCATTGCCTTTAAATCATATTCTAATATCGATGAAATCATCAATAAACCAATAGAATAGGCAATTAAGCGAATTATTATATGAAAGATTGATGATACCTTAGGATAGTCCTTAAATTGTGAATATTTTTCATAAGTAAAAATCAAAAGCTCTCCTACAAAGATAGTAAGTGAAATAGCATTCATAACCCTTATAGGCAAAGCAAAATGCTCTTTTAGATTAATATCCGACGGATAAAAATTTACAAAATTAAAAAGCAATGTTATTCCAAAAATAATACTGATTGGTCGCAAATGCCTAAATAGCTTTGTCAGATTACAGAACTTATGTATTTTAGTTCGCCTGATAAGCAGATTAAGCAACGGCTTTATTAACAACAAACCGATAATAAAACCACCTATAATAACTATTGCTAGAACAAACCATGTATTTTGTAAAATATTTTCCATTTTTATTATTAATATCACTCAAAAATTCTTCGAAAAAAACCTATATCCTTTTTATTAGAACGCTCAACTTGACATAAGTTAAAGTATTGTGCAACTTCTTTAACCATTGACATACTCCAACTATTTCCATACTTTAAGCCCACAATACTCATAAATTCTTTATGAATTAAGTCTCCTCGCCTTGTTTCCATCATCTTGCTAACAACCAAAACATTATAAAAACGATATTCATAAAAATCATATGATAAACTATCTATTTTAAATGTTATTGATTTTGCACCAAAATAAAATTTAACATCGTCATTAAAACATTCTATCTTGGTAGGAATAAGTTTTTTGAATATGTACTTTGCAAAAAATAATATCCAAACAATTAAAATAGGCGACAAAAATAATAATGCTAATCCAAATCTCCTAATGCTTAAAGTACTATCTCTGTATTGATAATATAATATCAATAATAACACAAACATTACAGAAAGCAAAATAAAAATAAAAAGGTTCAGCCCTTTGCCTGTATATTTTACTTCCCATTTCATTGTTAGTGTTATTTAGAATAATAGTTGAAACTATTCAATAACAATTAAATCCTTAATTTGCAACCAGCCACGTTTACCGTCCGACAGTTTAATTTCTCGCCAGTCGCCAAGTTCTTTCATTACTTTCACTTTTAGTCCTTCGTGGATAAGGAATAATTCTGTTCCGCTTTGGTCAGGCGAGCTTTTTACCACAACCGAAGGAGTTAGCACAATAGCCGAAGGTTCGCTTAAAGCCTCATTTTTCTGGATTCGTGCAAAACTAAAACTGAAAATAACCAAAATAATTGCCACTATGCTAAGAGCAAATACCACTTTGCGTAAAGCCATATTGCCCGAAAAGAAAAACAATACCAAGAACAATAAAAACGCCACAAAGCAAACTATACTAATCACTGCCCAAGTGTTTGATTGAAACAATCCTGTAACTTTGCTTGTCCACGATTTTAAGAAAAATTCGGGTATTACATCAATTTTATCAACAACGTAAGTATTTGCCATTTTCAGATTGAACAAGGTATTTTCGTCATTAGGATTTAATTTTAATGAACGCTCGTAACTTGCTATTGCTAAGGCTATCTTATTCGATTTATAATAGGAATTACCTAAATTGTAGTACAATTCTGCCGACACATATCCGTCATCTATTACGCTGTTGTACGCCTTAATAGCTTGTTCGTATTTAGCATTTTTATAATATGCGTTTGCCGAATCAATTACAGCTGAATGCTTGGCGTGTGCCATTTGCATCGCAAATATTGATATTAGAATTATTAATGTTTTTTTCATTTTTTTTGTGTTTTTTTGTTTGGCTGTTGGCTTTTTGCCTTTGGTCAGACCTCACAGGTTTTAAAAACCTGTGAGGTCTTTTTAACTTTTAACTTATCTAATCTTAGAATCTAATTTTGAAATTAATTTTACTGCTTTATCGTAAACTCCTTCCATTCCGTCCTCTACTGCTGTTGGAGCATAACGAGCATATTCGCATACATCTAACAAATCGATTAATTCTTTTATACTTTCCTCATCAACTTTGTGCTTTGTTAGGATTTCCGCCACGTTGTCTTTTGACAATCCCGCAACAGGAATAGCAAGTTTGTCGCTTAAATATCCCCACGTAGCTTTTAGTACCTCATCGTAAAACTGCTCTTTGTTGCCTTGTTTCATAAATCCAGCGGCTGTTTTTAATCGTTTCC
>PDWI01007642.1_pt1 | contig 12989 bp, 9 predicted proteins | sample 1430891 | NCBI WGS metagenome assembly PDWI01 (sample SAMN01162508, study PRJNA174530) | Oral metagenome, whole genome shotgun sequencing project. | biome: Marine environment; feature: Marine mammal; material: Swab sample of the gingival sulcus; isolation source: swab sample of gingival sulcus... | reverse complement strand
ACCTCCATAGAATAGGATTTAAGTTTACGAATACGTTTCTTACCTCTTTTGTTAATGATAGTCAAGGTAATTTCCGATTGATTGGTTTTTGCCTCCGGACGATTATCGGCTTTTAACATAATTTCTCGTCCTGTTTGAGCGAAGGCTGCACTTGATGCCATTAAGGCAATTACTACGGTGATTAATTTAATTTTTTGTGTCATTTTACTCTTCTTTTTGCTTTTAGCTATTGGCATTTAGCCTTTGGCTATTAGCAGGTTTATTTAATCATTAATTTGTTTTTCTTTTAAAATAATTTTGGCGGTTAACCTTCTCTTTATAGATAGCCAACAGCCAAAGGCTAATAGCTAAAAGCTATTTCTCTCTCCCAAACGGCTTCGTAATAATCATCAATGCCGGTGTAATTAAAAAGTCTGTAATCAAGGCGGAAATTAATCCTATGGAAGCCAATAACCCCATATCTCCCACCATTTTTACCGGTGACAGTATATATGTTGCAAAGCTGACAGATAATACAATTGTAGTCATCAATAGCGAACGTCCTACCGTTGCAAATGCTGTTAAAGTAGCTTCTTTATAATTACCACACCTTTCAAACTCATATTTTATGCTGTTAATGAAATGAATAGTATCATCCACTGCTATCCCCAACAACATGGGTACTACGGTCATGGTCATCATATTAAGTGGCACGCCTAAATATCCCAGATATGCCCCTACAACTAGCATTGGTGCTAAGTTTGGAATTAAACCGATCAAACCGGTTTGTATGCTTCCAAATACCAATATTAGCAAAATACTTATGATAATTAGTGACAACATAACTGATTTTAATTCCCCTGCAACAACTTTTAAAGCAATCTCAGAAAATTGAACAGCACTTCCAACTATGGTTACAGTGGCTGCAGGAAATAATTGTTTAGAAATACGTCTTACAGAAGCCAGCTCCACCGGAATTTGTTTGGCTTGGAACTTATACATTGGCACCTGCACTCGCATCATCGAATATTCTTCATCTATCCAGTTGAACGACTTTGTACCTCCGGACATTTCATATAATAATAACATCTGAGCTATCTCTTCTCGTGTATCTGGTATACGATGATATTGAATACTATCACTATGTAAGGTCTGGTTCATCTCTTTTATAATATCTAATATCGAAAATACCGAAGTATTGTTTTTTACCTTTTTAGTCAATTCAAAATGAGTAATCGAATCCACCAAAACATCTAAATTTTTTAACACTTCCGGGGATTTAATAGCATCTTGCTCGTTAAAATCAATCGACACATTATAAGACAAATAAGAACCTAATTTAGAATGAGCAATGTTATAAGCCCTATTGATATAAGGTATTTTTCGTCCCATAGATTCGAACATATCCATATCGACATATACCTTGGATAAAGCAGGAACCAAAACTATTATAACTAACGCATAAACTATTAAAATAGATTTTTTATTGCTTACAACCCAATTAGCCATTGATTGTAAAAAGTAATCTAATACTTTAGTCTTTTTTAGAGACTCAGGTTCTACCTTTTTGTTTTTACCAAAACTTAAAATAATAGGCAGTAGAACAATAACAAACAGATAGTTTGCAAGGACAGCTGCTCCACAGGTCATTCCAACCCAGGTAATGGTAGGAATACCTACAGAAACAAATGAAACCACAGAACCAATAGTGGTAATAGCTGTAAATAAAAGAGGCCACCCTGTTTCTTCAACTGCGAGAATCGTCGACTCTTTACGATTACCTGTTTGTCTGAAAAACCGCTTAAAAGCATTAATCAGGTGAATAGAGTAGGCAACAGATAATGCTATCAGCAACAATGCCGGTAGTGCTACCATATTTTGGTCGAAACCAATACCCAACCAGCCCATAAATCCAAACACAGAGGCACCCGCTACAAAAATAGTAAACACCGGAGCGAGAACACCTTTGAAAGAACGAACCATCAGTATCAATAATACAATCATAGATATGAAAACAATAGCTATCCGTTTTGCCATTTCAGGGCCGAAAAAATCTCTTTCTTCTGTTTCAGTATAAGGTAATCCGGCAGGGTTTAACTCATAACTGTCGCTCTTATAACGATCTGATGTAATAATACGAATCGCAGGTTCTCCTGCTTGGAATACAGGATCTAAAGTCGTTTCCTTACTCCAAACCTCTTCGGAAGGAAACTCTTTGAGTGAGAGCATTAAAACAGTTTCAGAACAATCGTCAGATACGATCTTATTGGCCAATGCCTTTCGCGATAATACTAATTTTCGGATACGCTCCAATTCGGCTTTATCCTCAGGAATACCATTTTCAAAAGGATTGATAACCTGAATCCCTTCCTCTGTTCCTACCGACATTTCCATATCTACCAATGATGTGATTTCATCAGCATAAGGAATACTATCTAATAATTCATTCCCCAAGCGTTTCATCATTTTCAACACTTTGGGGTCAAACACATCTTTAGCTGTAATCAATACTATAATGTTTTCGTTATTCCCAAACTGGGCTTCAAACTTTTTAGTATTGATTTCAATTTGATCATCTTCCATAAACCATGATTCACGGGAATTATGCGGTTGAAGATGTTGTAATCCTGCTATACCGATTACCGCAAAGATTACCGATATAGCTATCAATAGCCATCGGTTTCTCATTTGAAATTCTCCGAATTTTCGGAATTTGTTGTTTATTTTTTGTACTTTCATTTTTTATTGCTTTTATTTATTGGCTTTGCCTTTAGCATATTATGTTATCTATTTTATATCTGTCCCTTTGTAGAGACGCAATGCATTACGTCTCTACTCTAATTTTTACAATACCATTCATTATATCAATAAACAACATTGTTCTAATTTTGTTCAAAAAATTTTATTGTCTTCTATCTTCCCACTTCCATCTCCCATCTTTTTCTTACAATTTCATCAATCGTTGCCAACCACCGGTTCCAAAGGTCATATATTCTTTTAAAAACTGTAATATCTCTTCTTCATTCAAATTATGTGATACAATTTCCGATACTATTTGTATCCACCAAGCAGCTACTGTATGAAAAAAGAAATCTGAAATATCCTTATTTACTTGCGGATATTTATCTTTCATCAGTTGCAAATATATTCTTGATGATTCTGTATATTTATCTATAAAATAATCTTTTATATTTTCATATTTAGAACCGGAACAATTGTGTAACAATAAATCAAATTCTTTTTGGTAAGTAATAATAAATTGCACATGTTCTTTAAAATCTTCAATTTCACTAACATCATCTACCTCAAACCATTGCGTAGTTATATAATTAGGGTCATTATGGCGTGTTAACATTTGTTCCAAATCCATTAAAACAGGTTGCAATATCACCTCTAATATCTCATTTTTATTTTTAAAGTAATTGTAAATATTACTCAGCGTTACACCAGATTCTTTTGCAATACTGCGCATAGAAGTTTTTCGATAACCATGTTCTAAAAATAATTTTCGAGCAACTTCTAATATAGTTTCTCGTATGTCTGTTTTTTTTATTTGCATTTTGATGTAATGTATTAGATTCTAGGAATTAGACATTAACTTCCTTTTTCCTTTTTTTTACACGCTACAAAAATACAAAAAAGAACAGCGTTCACAATCCCTAAAAATGGGGATTTTAGGTTAAAAAAACTGCCAAATAATGAATTTAGCATTTCTATCTCACAATAAAACGTCTGGTAATTTTTTCTTGAGAAGTTTCAATAACTATTAAATACATACCCGGAACCAAATTACAAACATCAAATTCTTTATAAAAAGTTCCAGCCATATTATGGAGTAAATCTTTAACTATTATTTTTCCATCCATATGATGAATGCTAACCGTTAGTGTTTTCTCACCTTTTATCCGCATATTTAAGGTCATCCTATTAGATGTTGGGTTGGGATAAAGTTCAAGTTTTGAATATCTTTCTGTAGGCTCAACATTAATGTTTTCTGATTTATAAGAAGCTTCAAAACCACCTGCATTAAAAAAGTTATCTGTTTTAAAAGCAATCAACATTGAACCGGTATTTGACACAAATGATGTTGGATTGCTATAATGGTTTAATGCTGCAATCTGTTGTGTGGGATTGGTTTGAAATATAACAACCTCATCACCTTCAGCTAAATCAAATTTCTCAAAAGTCAGCGTTACCTTTTTAGCATCTTGAGGAGTAATCCTATATTGGCAAATATTACTTTCATTAGGATAATTAAAATCTCCACTTCCATCGGTAATCACTCCTTGTATTGCTGTATAATTTGTTGCGCCTATACAATATTTAGGATGTTTGGCTTTATAACTTAACCTAAACCCATCATTTTCCGACTCATTCTCATTGGTTTTAAATACAATTAATACTGTATCATTGGTAGAACTAAATACTTCTTCCGGTATTGTGTTGCCGGTATATTCACCAATCTTTTCATTATTTTCAGAAGCACCATCATAAATCGTTACATAATCTCCGGCACCTAAGTTCAGTGATAAAAACCTGAACTCAAACTGCTGTACAGAATCTTTTTCAGATTCGGGAACCAACAACCACCTACAATCTAAATTTGAAGTATATGGTTTATTAGGGAAAGCATAGTCATTAATCACACCGCCTCCGGCATTTATAATTTCTTCTGAACAGTCATAAGGATACGCCTCTTCCGGAGGATAAAAATCAATCACAGCAGCTTGGCTGTCATGATAACCTCCAACAGCCCCCTCTCCATCTAAATAATAGAATCCATTGTTATAACCACTCCAACCGAAATTAAAATGAAACATATCATCTCCTTGTTTGCCATCTAAACAGAAAGCATGTCCTCCGTCATCACTGATTCCTGAATAATAAACAGGATATGAATTTTCAAGTTGTTGGGTTAATAAGTTATTCCATTGAACAGATGAATAGTTGCTTTTCATTACATGTTGTGCATTGGGATAACCAAAATAACTATCAAGAGCTCCGGGTACTCTTTCGCTATAACTACCACTCCCTTCAGGAGAATAAGACATATTGACAGAAACACCACAGTGATATTGCAACTGAGCAATAGCAAAGATGGTTTCCTGATTGCTGATGGTAGAAATCTCATCAGTCATTGCATTCCAATTATATTGTGTTTCGCCGTAATTTACCGTTAAATACCCATAAGGATAGGCGTAATAACTATGTGTTCCTGTTCCTTGTTGGGGATATTTGTAATGATACATAATCATACTCATGGCTGTAGCTACACAACCGGCATATACATGATTTCCGGGTCCTTTTTCATCTTCAGGGCAATAATAATTATAGGGATAATCCTGATTCCAAGTATTGGTTAATAATGGCTGGATGTTATCTTTGGTGATTACTCCCAAATCATCAATGGATTTACCATTATAGTGCTTCCATCTTTCACCCATCTTTTTGGTTTGCGACAATTTATGCGATCTGATATAGTCAATGTAATTCTTATAATATTGCATCCAACTTTCAAAAGCCGTATTTTTCATTTCCGTATGTAATTTTCCGCTAAAACTGTATCCTAAAATGGGATTGAATGCTGTTTCTGCACTTACAATAATGAAACCATCCGGTTTTATGTTAAACATGTAATAATAAGGTTCTCCCTCTTGATTTTTTTCTAATTGAATTACATCTAAGATAATTGAACGTCCCTCAATTTGGTGATGATAATAAAGTTTTGAAGTTTCAATGATAAAGTTTTTTGCTACCACCTTGGCTTCTTGCAAAGAAATAGGTGCTGCCCATACCTTTTTAAGCACTAAAAAAGCCAACAGTAAAGCAAAAAATATTTTAAGATTAAAGTTCTTCATACAAAAAAGAGGATAAATTGATACCTGCAAATTTAATAAAAATAAATTAAAATTATCATGTATATTTGCAAAACAATATTAACCAAGTATTTTTTCAAATAATTTTATGGAATATAAGATAGATCTAGAGGCTGAAAAAAAGGAAATTCTTAGACGTTATAAGGATCTTATTAGCGTATGGGAAAGCCCTAAAATGACTGTAGAGAAGCAAAGGGATATAAGAAAAGCATTTAACTTAGCGGTTGAAGCTCATAAAGATATGAGAAGGAAGTCGGGAGAGCCGTATATTTATCACCCGATAGAGGTTGCTAAAATTTGTGCAAAAGATATTGGATTGGGATCAACTTCCATTATTTGTGCATTGCTACATGATGTGGTTGAGGACACAGATTATACACTTGAAGATATTGAAAAGTTATTTAACCCTAAGGTCGCTGAAATTATTGACGGGTTAACAAAAATTGATGTACTGTTAGATAGTTCGATTTCTTATTCTAAACAGGCTGAGAATTTTAAAAAAATATTACTGTCAATGACAAAAGATGTTCGGGTAATATTGATAAAGCTTGCGGACAGGCTGCATAACATGAGCACATTAGATGCTATGAAGCCGGCATCTCAGCTTAAGATCGCTTCGGAAACCGTATCTTTTTATGCTCCGTTGGCTCATCGTTTGGGTTTACACCAGATAAAAAGTCAGCTTGAAGATTATGCATTAAAATATACGGAACCGGAGATGTATAATATGCTATCTTCTAAAATTAAAATCACCCAAGATGAAAGAGACCAGTTCATTGCTTCTTTCTTAAAACCCATTATAGAGCAAGTTGATCAGTTGGGGGTTAAATACAGGACAGAAGCCAGAATGAAGTCCTTGACCTCTATTGCGAACAAAATGAAGAAGCAAAACATCCAATTTGAGGAGGTATATGACATCTTTGCCGTAAGAATTATTGTGGATGTGCCTTTTGATCAAGAAAAATCTACTTGTTACAATGTGCTTCATACAGTACATAATATCTACAAAAAACAACATCCGAAAAGATATCGGGATTTTCTACTAAATCCTAAAGCTAATGATTATCAGTCGTTACACACTACTGTAATGGGTAATGCCGGAAAATGGGTAGAGATTCAAATCAGAACCGAACGTATGGACGAAATTGCTGAACGTGGATATGCTGCACATTGGAAATATAAAAATGAACTTACAAATGTTGAGATTGAATCTAATCTCGAAAAATGGATTAATCAAATTAGTCAATTATTAAAAGAAAGTGAGCTTCATGATAGTACCATTGACTTTTTTGATCAGTTTAAACTAAACTTATTCACCGATGAGATTAATGTTTTTACCATGCATGGTGATTTAAGAACTTTACCTAAAGGAGCTACAGTATTAGATTTTGCATACGGTATTCACTCCGAAGTAGGAGATAATGCTTTAGGAGCAAAGATTAATCATAAGGTGGTTTCTCTGAATCAAGTATTGCAAAGTGGAGACCAAATAGAGGTGATTACCACCAATTCATTAAAAGTAGAATCCGAATGGTTGGAATTTGTAGTTACACCTCGTGCTATTAACCATATAAAGAAAGCATTAAAGCAAAAGCATAAGGCTTCATTTGATGCCGGAGAAAACAGATTAAGAGGTTATTTCAAAAACTTAAATATTGAATTTAATAATGAAAATGTTATTACATTCAGAAAATATTGCCAATACAATAATAACATTGACCTTTATTATTATGTAGATAAAAGAAAGGTAACGAAAAATGATGTTAAAAACTGTTTTGCTGATTTAATAGAGAAAAAAACAACCGGATTATTACGATTTATTCCCAACCCATTTAAAAAGAAACAAACCAAAACGATTAAAAGTGAGTTAAGGAATAAGGTTAATAAAATCATGAAAGAAAACCCTAAGGGACTTGTAATAGGTGATGTGGATTATATTAACTGGAAAACAGCCAGTTGTTGCAACCCTATTCCGGGAGACGAAATTATAGGCTATAACAAAGAACGGAACATCATAGAAACACATCGTATTAGTTGTCCGATTGCCATTGATATTATGTCAAAATATGGTGACAGAATTGTGAAGGCGAAATGGAGACCGGATGAAGCTATTACAGCCCTTACCGGCATAACTTTACGAGGCCATGATAAAAAAGGACTTATTGCTGAATTAATTCATATCATTACTGAAAAACATGGGATTAATATGCGTTCTATGAATATTGAGGCCAGTGATGGGGTTGTTCGTGGCTACATTACATTATATGTGCATCATTATAAAGAGTTAGAACATGTTATGAACGATATTCGCAAATTAGAAAATATTGAAAAAGTATTTAGAATAAACCGAAAGGAAGGGAAAAGATAAGGTTGATTTCTTAAATTACTTGCTGATTTTAGAGATTATTAGTTTTTTTATTTTACCTTTGAAAAATAATTTAGTTTTAGACTAAATAAAATTTTTAATAAATTTAGTTTTTCATCAAAAATCTTTACCTTATGACTAATAATAATGAAGAAGAAAACAATAAACATTTTGAAACCGTTAAGGAGATTTTAACAAAATATTTAGAAGAGCATGGGTATAGAAAAACCCCTGAAAGATATACCATTCTGAAAGAGATTTATTCTACAGAAGGGCATTTTGATATTGAGTCTTTATATGTCAGGATGAAAAATAATAAGTATAGGGTAAGTAGAGCTACATTATACAATACCATAGATTTATTATTAAACTGTAATTTGGTTATAAAACATCAATTTGGAAATAACAGTGCAGAATATGAACGTTCTCATAAATTCCGTCAGCATGATCATTTTATAGATATTGAAAACAATCAAATTATAGAATTTTGCGACCCTAGAATCCAACAAATTAAAGAAAGTGTTGAAAAACAATTAGGGGTAAAGATATCATATCATGCACTTACATTTTATGGCACAAAAGATGAATAAAAAATCTAGGGTTAGTGTATAATATGTTTTATGACTAAGTCCAAAATTTAATATTTTAACCTAAAAATCCGAAAGGGTTTTGGTTATAAGAATATAGAAACGTCCGAATCGGGTGTTTTTTGTAGAAAAAACAGGACACTCTACCTGTTTATTAATGGAACTCATTTAAACTTTTTCAACAAATTCAAAAAGTTTAAATGAGTTCATGATTTATAATGTAATTTTGCTGAAAAAGAAACGATATGAAAATAGGAATTATAAACGGACCTAACCTTAATCTTTTGGGAGTAAGAGAAAAAAACATTTATGGAGACACTGATTTTTTGACTTATCTTAAAACATTAACAAAACGGTTTCCTGAGGTTGAATTGCAGTATTTTCAAAGTAATATTGAGGGGGAATTAATTAATAAGTTACAAACATGGGGATTTGATTTGGACGGCATCATCTTAAATGCCGGAGGCTATACGCACACCTCTGTTGCTATTGGTGATGCCGTAAAAGCCATTACAACACCTGTTATTGAAGTACATATCAGCAATATATTAGGTCGGGAAGATTTTAGAAAAATCTCTCACATATCTGCTTCAGCTTCCGGAGTCATCTCGGGATTAGGATTACAAGTTTATGATATGGCGGTGTATTATTTTCAACAACAAACACCATAAAAATCACGAAAAATCTGCTTTAGATAAATTAGAAAACAATTGTTTACCTAAAGCATAATATTGCCATACAATATTTTTTTTGTAAATATATTTTGAAGCTTGTATCGTTAATTGGGCTCGTTTTCGTTTTAATTCCGGTTTCATTTTCAGAAAATCAAAATGAGCTTTTACCACAGCTTTAAACTCCTGAAAACCATTTTTTCCAACCAAAAATTTGAGAGCAGCCACCATATCCAATAACAACCTTACAGCAAGGATAAAACCTCTTTGTTTTTTGGGAAGGTTTTTATACAGCATGGCTTTATTATTTCTGATGTTCAGATATGTTTTAAACGGAGAGGACTTAGGCAAAGAACCGCCTCCCAAATGATATACAGAAATATCAGGTACATATTTTATTGTGTAATTAGATAGCTGCAACCGCCAGCAAAGGTCGATTTCTTCCATGTGTGCAAAAAATTCATCATCAAATCCACCTACCTCATGAAAGCATGTTGCCCGAACAAAAAGACAAGCGCCTGTAGCCCAAAAAATATCACAAGTATCATCATACTGCCCATAATCTTCTTCAACCTTATCAAATAAGCGGCCACGACAAAACGGATAGCCATATTTATCCATAAAACCACCGGCAGCACCGGCATACTCAAACTTACTTTTGTCGGTATAGGATAATATTTTGGGTTGTATGGCTGCAATTTGCCCCTCTTTTTCCATGATGTCAATGATCGGAAGAATCCAATTTGGCGTAACTTCCACATCAGAATTTAACAACACATAATATTCACTATCAATCAATTTTAACGCTTCATTATATCCTTTGGCAAATCCCATATTCTCTTCAAAAAGGATTAATCGAATATCAGGGTAATGCTGTTTTAAAAAAGCAATGGAATCATCTGTAGAACCATTATCAGCAACAATAATCTCTACATCTTCGTGTTGTGAATGGCTAACTACCGAAGGAAGGAATGTTTTAAGATGTTCCTTGCCATTCCAATTCAGAATAACCACAGCTATTTTTGGAGCTTGAATATGTGTTTTATTGTTTTGCAAATTATAACTGATTTAAGCATTGCAAATATAAATTAATACCCTTTACAATTTAAAATTACCATAAAAAAAATGTATTTTTGTGGCGAAAAGAAGAATATATGACAGCATTTATATCCATACGTTTCTTAGATGTAATTGATATTTTTTTAGTGTCGGTACTTTTTTATGAGTTATATAACATCTTAAAAGGTACTGCAGCTATCAAAATTTCTTTGGGTATTATTGGTATCCTTCTTTTCTGGCTATTGGTTTCTTCGTTAGAGATGGAGCTGTTAAGCAAAATCTTTGGTGCTTTTATCAGTGTAGGGATTATTGCATTAATTGTTGTTTTTCAACCGGAAATACGACGGTTTTTATTTTTATTAGGAACAAGGAATACATTTGGGAACTTACAAACAAAGGTTTTTTTCAAGAATTTTGCTTTTTCTAAAAAGAAAAAACTATCCTTAGTACCCATCATAACCGCATGTGAAGAGATGGCACTTAGTCATACAGGTGCTTTAATTGTTTTAACCAAAGAAAATTCATTAAAACAATATATTGAAACCGGAGAAACTGTTGATGCTAAAATATCCTCAATTTTGTTGCAAAGTATTTTCTTTAAAAACTCCCCATTACATGATGGTGCTGTTATTGTTACTGAGGATAAGATATTAGCTGCACGATGCGTGTTACCGGTAAGTGATAGTCATAATTTCCCCAGCAGATATGGGTTAAGACATCGCTCTGCTGTTGGCATAACGGAATATACTGATGCAATTGCCATTGTCGTTTCTGAAGAAAAGGGAAGAATATCTTATGCCAAATCCGGTAAATTACACTTAAATGTTTCAACAGAAGAATTGTCAAAAATGTTGGAATTGGAATACAACATATACAGTATATAAAAAACTTTTGTTTCTGCCAGAGATTATTCACTGCACTTCAACTTTGCGGATTTAAGGATAATTTTCTTTTTTTAATACATAAATTGTGTATTTTTGTCCTCCGGTTAAATACATCATAATATTGATTTTTTGGAATGAAGGTCAATATGAATAGTACTGTATTTTAACCTTATATATATATAGTGGGCAGAAAACATTTTACTTAAAAAAATATGCTATTCCGCCTAAAAGATTGCATGAAATAAATTGAGTATTAAATATTAAGAAAGGAGGTGAAAATTGAAAAACAAAAAATTAAAATTTGGTGTCATACTCTTGTTGTTACTCTTTGTAACAGGAGTAAAAGCACAAAGTGTTTATGTAAACGAAAGTAACGGCACACAAAGCGGCTATGCTTTAAAAGAGATAAAAAGCATGCACTTTACATCCGGAAACTTAAATGTTGTTACCATGGAAAATGTTAGTAATTCATTTGCGCTTAACGCGTTGGATAATTTAACATTTACAGAGGAAACAATTAATGTGGAAGAGCCGGAGCAAGTGCAATCTCAACCATTAAATGTTTACCCTAACCCGGCAAATAATGTGTTAAACATTGACTTAACGGCATTAGATGCTGTAAAAGAAGGTCAGGTTGACATTTTAAATATGGAGGGTCAGGTTGTAACATCAAAAAAAGTAAATCATAAAGGAATTGCAACGTTAAATGTTGCCAACTTACCTAGTGGGATTTATTTTTGTCGTTATGGCAATTTAAAAGAAACAAAAACAGTAAAATTTATTAAAAAATAATCATAAAAGAGAATTAAAACAATGAAAAAAAATATATTTTTATTTTTAGTGATGTTTGCTTTTGCATTTGCAGCAAATGCACAAAATGACACTATGTACATCATGAAAGACGGTAACATTATCGGAAAGTACCATGTAAATAATGAGATTGATAGTATAATTTTTTACCAACCTCAAATGGAATCTAATTTTTTCACTGATGAGCGTGATGGTAATGTATATGAGTTCGTAACTATTGGCAATCAAGTATGGATGGCTGAGAATTTAAGATATTTACCTGAAGTTACAGATTCTACAATTGTTTTAGATACACCTGCTTACTATGTATATGGTTATGGCGGAACAAATGTAGAAGAAGCTAAAGCTCATCCTAATTATAATAAATTTGGGGTGTTGTACAACTGGTATGCCGCTATGGCTGGTGAAGCGCCTTCCTCTTCTAACCCAAGTGGAGTAAAAGGTATTTGTCCTGACGGTTGGCATTTGCCTAGTGATGCTGAATGGTTTGAGTTAACAGACAATGTAGGTGATATGTCAGTAGCCGGAGGTAGATTAAAAGAAACAGGTACTGAATACTGGTATGCACCCAACACAGGCGCTACTAATGAGTATGGTTTTAATGGACGTGGTGGCGGACTTCATGCACGTGGAGAAGGTAAATTTTTGGATTATAAAACAATTGGATATTGGTGGTCAACTACACCTCATGAATTCTTTACCGGTTCAATATATGTTAGATTTATGTGGCATGACAAAGCTTCCATCTTACAACAGAA